>Ga0315915_1001562_pt1 | contig 27904 bp, 7 predicted proteins | sample MpolbnodulesMG_FD_207738 | JGI IMG/M metagenome (GOLD analysis project Ga0315915, IMG submission 207738) | Medicago polymorpha root nodule microbial communities from Los Angeles, California, United States - branched nodules | ecosystem: Host-associated > Plants > Roots > Nodule | place: USA... | reverse complement strand
TCTAACATGTGCAATATTGCACATGTTAAGGTAACTAAAAGTAGTATCTTTTCATTGAAAACCAACAATTATTGATTAAAAGTTACATATTTAATATAAAAAACACAAGTTTCAAGTCAAAGTTACTGCTTTAAACTTCTTAACATGTGCAAATTTGCACATGATAGAAAAACCCTTCCTGAAAATGCAAGGAACAAGTTTAAGGAAAGATGAGGGGAAAAAAATGTAGGATTGCATTTTTATTAAAAAAAAACAACAATTATTTATTAAAAAGTTATATATTTAATATAAAATATACAAGTTCCAATGCAAAGTTACTAATTTAAACTTGGGTTAATATGTTTACCTCCGGTAATATTAGTGATTTCCGTTTACCCCCTGTAAAAAAAATTTGTTTAGATTCTAATTCTGTAATTTGAAGATTATTTAGTTTTCGACCTTCATGAACTTTGACTATATAAAATCGATGATATGATATGGGGTAAACAAAAATTCTCTCAAATTACAGGGGTAGAAAGTACCTTAAATGTTGTAATATGATGTCATGAAGGTCTAAAACCAAAGAATCTTGAAATTACAGGGTTGAAATCTAAACAATTTTTTTTACAGGGGATAAACCGGAAATCACTAATATGAAGGTAAACATGTATTAACCCATTAAACTTTTTAACATATGCAAATATGCACATGATAGAAAAACTCTTCCATAAAAATGCACTCCTACATTTTTTTTTCCTTTTTTTTACAAATGTACTTATTTTTAACCATAGTTTTATTATTGAGAGAAATTTAAAAAAGAAAAATATAAATGAACTTGAAATGTTATTCAATTCAAAACGGTTAAGTATGAATTCTAATTGCTTATTTTATGAAAAATGATATACTTTGACATCAAAATTTTAAAGTCAAATGTGATGTAGTCTAATTTTAATTTAATTGTTAAATACATTTAAGTTGTAAAATCTTTCATAATGAATATAAGAAAAAATTATGCGTGAAAAATTGATATAACCACGTGTAACTTTGATATAACCACGTGTAACTTTATTTCTTTGGAGTAGTCATAAATATCATGTTTTTATTTTTTAACAAAGCTGACAACATTCATTTTAACACTCATTCTTTCATCGAATGAATACATATTAGTCAAAGAAAACTTTGAGAATGGATTTCATATAAAATATCGAAACTCGTATATGGAGTTTTAATCCAATTAAAAGGATGGTAGACGGTAAAAAAATGTATTAAAATAAGTGTTGTTAACATTTATTTTTTAGGCATGTTTGTGTTTTGGTGCAACACTTATTTGGACACAAACTTAAATAAAAATGACTCAGATACACACATATCAAATTATATATTGTTTACTTATTTATAAAATATACTCTGTTTAATTCCTTTTTATTTTACTTTCATTCACTCATGTGGGTATACTTAAAATCTTTATATTTGGGTTTGTGACCAAGTATGAATAGGCATGTGTTTTGATCTTCGTATAAGTAACTTCTATATGTAAGCCAACAAAAGATAACACTATCTGTCTTAAATTAAGTGTTTCTTTTGAGTTTTATAAGATTATTAAGAAAATGGTTAATAATGTTGATTTTGATGGTAAAATATTTTTTATTTACTAAAATATATTTTATTAATTATAGCTACCAGAGTAGTTAAATGATTAAAAAGGACAAATAATTTAAATCAAAGAAAAATGGTACTCCATCCGTCCTATAATAAGTGAGTAATTTGCATAAAAATATTATCTAAAAAAATTGAGCCATTTCACTTTCCAATACAAAATTAACTACTTTTTTTTCCAATTAATACTATTTTTATCACTCTCAATTTAACATATCATACTTTACATTTATGATAAGAGGAATGGCCAATAAGTGACAAGACACTCAAAATCATTTTTCTTTCTTTCATTTATGCCAAATGTTAACTTGGGTCTTCAAGGACACATGTTTAGGAACTCATTATAAAAATATACTCCCTCCGTCCCAAAATGTATGACGTTTTGGGTATTTCACACATATTAAGAAATGCAATTAATATTGTGTGGAAAAGAGATATTATGAGTTGTTTTACAAAATTGCCCTTAATAAATAATATGGGAAAGATAAATGAAAGAATTGAAAGAAGAAAGAGTAATAAATAGTTAAGGTTATAATAGGAAAAACAACATTAATGTTGCATTGGTATTATAAAGCGACATATAATTTGGGACAAATTTTTTTCTCTAAAGCGACATACAATTTGGGACGGAGGGAGTATGTATCAAAGTTGTGCATTCAACTACTTAAAAGTTAACATATTATGTTTTTCAACGCAAAATTACTATTTTTATGTTGCTTAACATGTGCCACAAGAACACAAGTTAGCGTAACCCTTCATTTATTCTTAATACGTGTGAAATGAGCAAAATACTCTTGTTATTATAGGATGGATGGAGTATCTATAAAATACGGATTTAATACGTGTGAAATGAACAAAATACTCTTGTTATAATAGGATGGAGGGAGTATCTAATATCTATAAAATACTGATGGAGTACTAATAAAGGCGGGAGATTTTCATGTTCAGCATGGTGTAGACGTGTAGTGATAAAGCTGCTTGTAGCTTGGTGATAGGTGATTTTTTTCTTTAAAATTTAAACAAAAAAAATATTTTATGGGAAGTTGGAGAAGTCTTCAAAAATCCCCTGTGATTATCATTTTGAATGATTACACTGGCGGCGCTCAGAAATTGTTCCTCCTACTTTGGTTTATTTTTGGTTATTTACTTCAATTTTATTTACCATTTTAGTGAGGTTGATTATGCAAGTGTCAAAACATTTGCTGATTTACTTATTTATCTTTGCCTTACTGATGTTGATTTTGTGAAAACCAAGAATTTAAATATCACATGGACTTGTCTCATAAAAAGGGGTTTATATGAAGATATGTGAGATTATTTAGGTCCTGTTATTGATAGCTATAAAGTATAAACTGAAAAGTTGTTACTGCTTGTACTATTTCAAATCAGAAAAAAGGACTAGAATGAAAAACTTGGCAAGATTTCACACGATCACACCCACTCTTCCCCTCAAATTTTGCCTAAATTTGTTACTCCTTTAACTGACTAATCTTTGCATTACAACTGAATTCTCTCAAACTAACATTTCCCAATTGATAACAGTTTAGATTACTCACTTTTCAAGCTCATCAGTACATTTTTCTAAATTAAGGTGGTTACCTTTCTTGTTGCATACTACTAAAAAAATTCACTTGGTTTTTCTATAAATAGAAATGAAAAATGTTAATATCCTTAAAGCATTGGTTAAGAAACATAAAAAAATTATTTTAAAAATTAATAGAAATGAAAAATGTTAATATCCTTTAAGCATTGGTTAAGAAACAAACAAAAAAAAAATTTAAAAAATTGATTGTTAAGAAGTCTAAAAAAAATGTTAATGCCCTTGGAGTGTGTTTGGATGGGGGAATGTTTTGAGGAAATGTAATGTTTTGAGGGAATTCAAATATTTTGAGGTGAATTCAATTGTTTGGATAATAACTTGAAGAATTTTCAAAATAATGGAAATTTATGAAGTATTTTGTTCAAGTTAAATTTAGAGAATTTCAAATGACACCTAAAAGTTGAGAATTTCAAAATTCTTCATTGTTATAATCTTTCAAATTTTGAATTTTGGTCCTCAAATTTTCCAAAATTTTCAATTTGACCCCAATAAATTTATGACAAATTGACCACTCAAATTTTCCAAAAATTATAATTTGACCTCTAAATTTTTTTAAATTTGCAAATTGACCCCTAATTTTATTTTTCAAATTTGGCCTAAAAAATTTGATATTTATAAAAGTTACCCAAAAATGATGACAATATTTTTTTTATTACTCCATTCAAACAATAATATTTAGGAATGAAAACAATTTAATTGAATCATTTGAGTTATCTAGGATTATAAATTCTTCAAAATTTCTCAATCACCCCATCCAAACACACTCTTAGAGTCTTCCGCTCGCAATGCATTCAACTGTTTGAAAATTGATTATTTTTCTACAAAGAATTCATAATTTATTTTCTTTTTCACTTCTTAACAAGTGCAATCCAATAGAAAATTACTATATGATTTAATTTTTTGTGTAAAAGAATGAAAAAGAGTTTACTAGTATCTAAATCTATATTCTATCTAAACATTTTGAAAAGAAAATCACTTTGATAATCACAAGTTCTCGTTGATTCGATTCTCTTTACTAAAAATATATACCTTGAATTTGTGGATGCCTCAATATGTGTTGCACTCATTCGTCAAGCAAAAATAAGCCAAAAACCAATGTATTTCACAAGCAAAACACTGCAAAGGTCCTGAAATACATTGTTAGAGGATGGAAAAGGTCGTGCTCACCTAATTTATGGCGGCTAGAAGACTTCGACAATACTTCTTAGCCCATATGATCACTGTATGAATATATCATCCTATAAGGCAAATCCCTTTTCAACCAAATATGGGAAGAATAATGATGAAATGTTCACTTGAACTATAAGAATTTTACATCAATTTGAAGTCAATAAGGCTTTAAAAGAACAAATGCTCGTAGTAGAAATGACCGCTATGCTACGACCATACTTCCTCACACTTATGGATATAAAGTCCTTACTACGGATCACACAATAACGACTTAAGGGGCAACTAAGCTAGACTCATGAAAAGCCCTTGCTTGACGATCCTCTATCGAACAAGCACTCAATTGTAAGATGGCCCAAATATGTCCTCTTGATTTGCGTATAATGGCCTGAACAAAGGCCAAAACATATGGCTTACACTGACCCATCATCCTTAAACGAACTAAAAATAAAAGATCCCTTGGATTTGTAGCATCCCCGATGATTCACATACAACAATGTTGACGGCTACAATCATTGACACCCATCGACTATAATTACCCGCCAACGGCTACTTCGATAGCCATACCGCCTATTGTGTAAAAAGGTCATTGGCCTATAACTCATGGTACACACAATTTATCATTTAACTTATCATTATTTTCTCTCTTGCTGGCTTGAACGTAAGAGTGGTTGTGGATACTTCTCTGAACTCGCATCTCTGCTATTTGTCGGATGCCATCATTTTGATCAGAACATATCAAAAGTAAAAAATGTAAGAAATCTCTGATTTTGATTTTCTCTAGTGTCAATAATTTATGTGGCGGGTAAGTTCATAAAGAATTATGCTCCAACTTCAATCGAACCTCTTGTTAATGATGATGAGATTGGTTTTCAGATTAGTCGGTATTTTGACTAGATACCAAGTTTTAAAAAATGTGAAAAAATATTAAAAAAAAAAGGAAAAGAATATTTGAAAATAATCTTATAGAACTCAACCAGTAAACATGATACTATACTAAAACAGTTGAAAAAATAATTATTGTGGTCAAAAATAGAAAAGCAACGGGAAGAGAATATGTGCAGCATGGAATAGAATGAATGTGCGGTGTTAATTGCTCCAGTCTTAACGGATCCATCATCCATGTACTTTCTGCTGTGGCCTTAAGAGATTTTACTACACACAATACAAATAAGGCACCACAAACACAGGTAAACGCGTGCAGGTAATATATATCTTTTCGTGTACATATCTGTGTATAAGGGACTTACATGTCTTTGGTTTATTTTATGGCAAAAATTGATTAGGATTATATTGATTGTTGTCAAATTAACTTTAGTAAAAATTATATTTACGTTAAAATAATTTATTATGTTTAAATATATTTATATAAAAATGAGTTAGCTAGACAGTAAAATCTAGTAGTGTAAATTGTTTTCGTGAGCACACTCAATTGTGGAAATATGTAAAGATCGAAGTTCAAACTCTTGATTCTTCACTTATTCATACTTTTATATTAATTCAAACACCTTACACATCTGAGTTATATTTTATATGATATCGAATATAGTTTCTAACTTTTACCACATTATTTTTTATCTTTAATTGATTATAACATTATAATTTCAAATGTGTGAGATACAATATTCTATTTTAAATGTCTAAATAACAGTCAACTCTTTTATAATCATAACCTCAAATAAATTTTATTTAGACACATGTATAACGGATAAAATTTTAAAAAAATAATAATTTGTTCTCATCACTTAATATAATCTTTTAAATTTTTGTTATTTATTACCCATGTGTGTTGCCAAATAAAATTTATTTGGAGTTATGATTATGGAAAGTTAGTCCAACACATCTCAAATCCAATAGCTGTACACAGTGTACACTATTCTGTCCAGTGAAGTTGTTGTAGAAGATCCAATTTATTGTATCATAAATATCCCTGCAATATTTCATTTGCAATTGTACACCATGTCTCATCCCAATAATGATGCCTTTTTTTCTTTCTCTGTGTTACTGTCTCTATTACAACAATTTCTATCAGGCAGCTTTTCATTAAAATCCTCTGCTACTGATGTTTCTCACAGCTTCAATTCGTGTGAAAATTTCTTCCTTCTGGGTGGGTGGGACCCATAAACATAAGAAATAGAAGAAAGAACATTGGAGACATGTTTTATCAAGCATGCACCAGCATATCCCGGTTCAGATATCTTTTCAGGATACGCTCTCTACGGATTCTTCTATAAATCTAATTGCCACATTCTTTTCTACTCTACTATACTAATAATACTATAGATAAATAAATAAATTTTGATATTATTAGATTAAATTATTATTCAAATTAATAAAAATATAAAATGTATTGTACTTGCAATGTGGTAGATGATTGTATTATGCAGTGGTTTTAAGTTGACCTCCTGACCTGACACCCATTTCAATTTTAAGTTACGTGAGAAGCAAAATCAAATTTAGTTTCTCATTTACTTACCATAAACTCATACTCTTTAATCTTGCTTGTGAATGCTGAATTATTTATTATAATAAACTTATAAAACACATGTCTTTGTTCTTATTCTTTTAATTACAAAAAAAATATATCCTCTTTTACGTTTGCCAGCCTTCACGTCCAACTACCCAAGTAACCATCCATCCATGAGATGATCCAACTACCATTCTATTCTTTTGTACTACTCAGCTATATATGTCCCTTATTACTTTCTCTAGTTTTATATATAAGCAACAAAAATAATTACATGTTAGATTTTAGAAGGTCTAAGTTCGGTCTGCCAAACAATTGAACGTCTCAGTCTGATTTGTAGTTTATTATAAAACATCTACAATAAATATGTTCAATTTTATGTACTTAAATGAGTATCAATGTGGATATTTAATAGGTTTTTATTTGCGTGTTTGAGTTTTCAATAACTATTATTATTTCGTTTATCTGACAAAAAGAAAAGAAATCAACCATTTTGCAGATTGGTTCAAACTCATTTGAATTATGGTTAGGTTTGGTTGAGGTTAAATCGGTTGAACCATACATATAGTTGTTTTAATAAGTTTTCTATTTCTTTATTAGTTATCCAGCCGTAGTTTTTTTTTTTTTTTTACAAAAATTGAAACTGTAGTTGACACTTGACATTATTCAAATAATTGCACGTGACACAAAAGTCTTGCCAATCTGATTTTCAAAACATTCATTTAAATCAAATTAAAGCAATTAAATTTTCACGGTAATGGTCATTGCAGTTTGATCTAATAAGATCGGCCAGATTCAATTCTCACAATAGTGATTTCAATATTATCACTAATAGTTGTCTAATTGTCTATCACAGCTACATTATAATTACATCATCTTACATTCTCATAATGAATACTTCATAATTGAGATAGCGTAGAAGAATAGGTTTGGTCCACATGCATGCGGGCATTTCCATTAATTAATAAAGAGTAAATTACACTTTTCATTACTCAAAGATATTTGAATTACACTTCTATTCCTCTTATATTAAAATATACACTCCCCTCCTCCCTTATTCAAAATATATTATAAAACTTTTCACTCATCTCCCCTAAGAGATACTTGAATTACATTTCACTCTCCTCTTATGTTAAAATCTACACTTTACTCCCTCAATATATTTTTTATTTTATTTCTAATAATCTAGCAAAAAATAAATCTAACACACTTCTAAAAAATAGTATTGCGGGTCTATTTAGATATAATCAAAATTTGAATACATATTTTTGCTATTTTTTATTCACAATTTCATTAACATGTAGTTTTAAACCCTATTATAAAATATGAAACAACCCAAAATAAAATTAAAATATGTGAAAAATTACTAAAGATAATAAAACATGGTTATTTAAAAGTTAATTTTATACTCTAAATTATAAAATCAATAGCAAAATATTTAAATTTAATTATCATTGACATTTAAATTATAATGAAATGAATTTATTTTTCTTAAATGATGGTTCAAAATTAGTATATATCATAAAAATATTTTGTATGTTAAAATATATTAAAGTGTAGTGCATATTTAATTATTAAGGGAGGGGATTGTAATTGAAGCATCTTATAAGGGAGGGGAGTATAAATTTTACTTTTCAAGGAAGGGGAGTGTATATTTTAACACAAGAGGGGAGTGAAGTGTAATTCAAGCATCTTTAAGGGGAGAGGGAGTAATCTACTCATTAATAAATTCATAAGTAGTAGAGACAAAATTGGAGACAAGAATATATCGTTCGTATAGATGTCGTTATATGTCAAGTTAGTAAGTAATTTTACAACGGATTGAAATTTTTTATATAATGGAGGAAACAATAAGAGAAATATGTTTGGATTGATCGTGAGATCGTCAGAATTATGGTGAATCAATGTGATTTTGGATGGTTCAAAGGATACATCGTACATATAAATGTCATTATATATGTATATATACGATGTTTTCTTTTCACCTCATTTTCTTAGTTGTGCATTCGTCCTGACATCCATGAAATGATGGGTGGGATCAGAGTCGTTCATATAAAATAGGAGGCTCACTTCTCTTTTTAAAATAGGCCCCAGTAAAATAAAAACGTAATTTTTTGTATAGATAAGCTTCATTAAAAAAATCACTATCAAAACAACTTCTAAACATGAAACGAAATAAAAAAAATTAAGTGAAAGAGAGGTGAAATTTACCAAACGATATCATTTGGATTTGTCACTCCACCGTTGTGGGAAAGGGAAAAACGAATGGTTTATGCGAAAAAAGAAATGATTGTTGTGATTCTTTCAATGAAATAGCTTTTCAAATTGACTGATTAAGTGATTATAAAAATTGACGGTGGTTTGATAGCATCAAATTTATGTCCAGAAAGTAGAACTAAAGTCTAGAAGAAAAAAAACTCATACGTGTACCGAAGAAAGAAAAAGAAGTAACATGTGATTTTTTAATTTAAGTGAGGGGTGGGTATTATACTTAATTTTTTTTAAGGCCCATAGTTTTTAGAGGCACGGCTTGGTTGAGCTCCTTGCGCTCCCCAGAGGTCCGTCCCTGCATGAAATGATGAGTGCGTTGTTGAACCAAGATGAATTTTACAACAATATCTCTAAGATTTAATTGATAACAATGTATAGAAGAAAAATTGAGTACTCTAAAGTTTGTTCAAATGTGATAATTAGAATTAAATTTCGACTCTAAAATTAACCTTCTGGCCCTAAAAGTCAACGATTTGAGCAAAGAAGAACAATTATAATGCTCAAGAGAAGCCGATGGCAACGCTCTGATATGAAGATGATCAACAAAAAGTCAAAGCAATGATAAAATATTCATCAAATTGTTAAGACAAAACTCTAATATGAGTCAATGGTCAACGTTTTGACAAGGAGAATTCATTCGTCCATTTTAAAAGTTTTGATGAATCCATTGATCAGCTCAGATCAACATGAAAAACCACGAAAATTTACCACTTTTCACTAAACAGATTAAATAAATATCTAACCATTTAAAACACATTGCAGCCTTTCTTTTGCTTAAAAAAAAACACATTTTTGAAATATTTCCAAAATCGCTAAAATTTTCATCATGAATCAATTCCAATTTTTCTTCTTCACATTTATGCTCACATTGACGATTAAAAACACTTTAGCAAATAACTTTAAACAACAAAGCAAGAAAAATCACATCCAATTCAATAGGGCTCAACCCCGTGGTAAAAAGAGAGAAAAGGGAGATATAAGAGAGAAATTTTTTAAACAAACTAGACCATCGACCTGTGCTGTAACACCCAAGGCTGATGAGGACGGGGAGTAGTCACCGGTGCACAAGGCACGACAATGAGCGACTCCCGACAGCTTCTAGAGGAACCAAATTACACCGGAATGAGAGGGATCTGAGGCCATGTAGGTATGGGATTACATGGTTGAAGGAAGGCTTATAAGAATTGTTTGGTACTACCTATATCAACAAAATGCATCTTCTTTTTGGTAGCCCATTCCATAAGAACTTCATAGTTAAGCGTGCTTGACTTGGAGTAGCCTTTGGATGGGTGACCTACCGGAAAGTTTTCTAGTAAGCGTGCGAGTGAGGACAAAGCATGCTGAAAAGACTCATGTTGATTTGTGGGGTCAGTCTGCAATCCTGAAAGTCGTTTGGGATGTTACAAATGGTATCAGAGCAGACCTCTCCCAGTACGGTGTGGTTCGGGGACGAACCAAGCAGAAGCTGGTGGGCATGTAACACCCAAGGCTGATGAGGGCGGGGAGTGGTCGCCGGTGCACAAGGCACGACAGTGAGCGGCTCCCGACAGCTTTTAGAGGAACCAAATTACACCGGAATGAGAGGGATCCTGAGGCCGTGTAGGTATGTGACTACATGGTTGAAGGAAGGCTTATAAGAATTGTTTGGTACTACCTATATCAACAAGATGCATCTTCTTTTTGGTAGCTCATTCCATAAGAACTCCATAGTTAAGCGTGCTTGACTTGGAGTAGTCTTTGGATGGGTGACCTACCGGAAATTTCCCGGTAAGCGTGCGAGTGAGGACAAAGCATGCTGAAAAGACTCGTGTTGATTTGTGGGGTCAGTCTGCAATCCTGAAAGTCATCTGGGATGTTACACGTGCTAACACACGAGTCATATGGAAGATAATATTTGACGGTAATAGGTAACAAAATAGTTTAGATGAATGTCATGATTGTCATATAGTATTTCATAATATTAAGAAGCATAGATGTTGGTACTGTACCATAACATAATTTTCCATGATACCGTCCTTGATACCGTAATGTAACATGACAGGTTAAGTATAGCAAGACGGATTAACATTTATAAGTAAAAGATTAAATTAAGTATAGCGAGATGAGTTAGCGGTTATTCCTTTAAAAAAAAACATATAATTCAGAACATAATTTTATTTTACTTTAGATAAACATTAAATGCAAAAGTTTGGAGCGAAAAATTAGGTTAAAATTAGAGATGACATTTTGCATAAATTAAATCTAAGGTTAATATAGTAAAGTCACGCAAAAAATTAGGTTAAATTTAAGGTTAATATTACGTCACAGATTAACATTTAGAAATAAGAGATTCATCGTGCACAGTCTTGCCTTTTATAGATATTGATTGAGTTTGAAAATAAACAAAACTTGATTCACTAGCGGTTCAAGACACACGTTACTAATAATGCTTTATTTTTGTTCTTCGACAATTCTAACCCTCTTAGAATGTTTTAAAACTATATGAACACTCGAAAACCACTACTCACATGACAATCTATTTTCTCGAAAAAATTCTCATTCTAGAATTTCAAAAATATAACGACTCAAAATCTCATTAAAAATGATGTATGAATTCTCTAATTAAATTTAGATGACTTTCAAAGTCCACTCGATTTTTAATCACATACAAATTTATATTGGATTTCACTTCAATTTAGATGACTATCGAAGTCCACTTAATTTTTAATCACGTACAAATTTATATTGGCTTTCACTTAAATTCAAAATTCGTCGCAATGCATAGAAATTAGACAATTCACACAACACAACACAACATAAATATTTCACATATCGTCATGCTTTCACACGTCATATTAAGGATAAACACACAAGAATCATAATCATTTCAAAACAAATAAACACATAAATTCAAAGTAACACCTAATTAAGCTTAAGAGACTGAAAATCATAACACTAGCTAGGGCTAGACTATGAATACAGTGCACGTTTTAAGGGAGGTTGTGCACATTAAATTTTGTCAATGGACAACACATGAAATAGAAAGCTTCTAGACGAACGTAGGGTGCTTTGACCCCCTCAATGAAGGAAACTTACGCACTACCTGCGTAAATAAATAACAGAGTAAGACTAACCATTGTAGGTCATGTTATTTGACGTAGAATTAAAATTTGACTATAAATATTCATTATGTATATTTATTTAGAAGACATATAATCAATCAAACTAAAATTTCTTAGTTCCAAAACTCCAAAAACATCGTATATAACACTATTTGAGATATTTAAAAAACTCATATACGAGGGACAACGTTTCCCCTCAGCACAATCATTTGAAGAAATAAAATAAAAAATAAAAGCTATCAATCGATCCCCAAACTAAATCTTTAGTTGACAACAATTTCTAAACTAATATCATATTAACATTTGTTAGCATGATCACTTATAATTATACGGTAGCTCACAATTACAAACGGCAAGCAAGAGAAAACACTTGTTAGGTCATAGTTTGTATTTTCTTTAACTTTTTTATTATGTTATCGTTGTTGCTGAGGTGGCATCTTTTGTTTGCGTCCTACCTTCTTGGCCATATATACCTCTTCTAGATCCAAAAATAACCAAGCACCCCTACTACCCTAAAATCAAGCTATCTCTGCAACCCCTCCCAACGAAACAAAATCCCACCATTCTGCCAAACAAACTCACTGTTTTAGTCATCACTCCTTTGTGCAATGCGTGGTGCCTGCCTACTAGCTAGCCAGTACTACCTTTGTACTTTTAGTTTACAAGTTTCAGTAAGATTTTTGTCTTTATTTTTTGTATTCCTTCTAGGATCTAGTTTAGTTTTATACATCAAATAAAAAAAGAAGATTTAGTTTCATATTTATCTTTAATCTTTATACTTTTTTTTAGGAAATTTATCTTTATACTTTTATTTTGATTCTTTCAATAAAAGTTACCGAAACCGAGTTGTATAATATTAACTTAAAAATTTTCCTAAATAAAAACAAAGTTAACTTAATAAGTACTAAAGGGTAGTGTCCTTCAAAAAAAGTACTAAAGGGTAGTGATTAAAATTTAAATATGCGTACATAGAAGCATATGAGACAAAATTCTACATATTTTTCTCCAAAATAAATAAATTCTACAAACATTTTTCTTAGAGAAAATTCTCTCTCTCTCTCTCAATGTACGTGTGTGTATATATATTGATGCATTGTATTTATGAAATATATACTTATATTTATTGAATTTACTTATATAAAGTGATGAGTAATTTGTTTCTTTACAGTAATATAGATACAATGTTCCCTGTATCGTTTCAATTTTATCGGATGTCTCCGAAGAGACAATATAGATACAATATTTTCACCACCGTTTAATCATGGCTAATAAATTCTAGAAAAACATGCATATGGTACACAAGAGTATGAGATTGAACCTCTGATACTTGTTTAAAGGGTTAAAATTTCTTAATTATCACTAATTTTAATGCTAGGATACTGTCCATGTTCAAATGCAGAGACTAATCTTTAAAATATTTGAGATCCATTTAAAGTTTGACATTTCCCAACCAAATTTTTTTCATATTCACCGACGAGAGATCGAACCTCGACCAAATGATTAAAAAATCCAATTATATTTGCCATTTGTGCCATATTATGTAACTGATTTATATCTTTTAAATATATTTATAGAAGGAGATATATTTTTTTTATCAGACATGACCTCATAATATAAATGCATAAAAATAAAAATAAATTAGATAACTAATTTAAGTTCTAAATGTCATGCTAACACGTGCTTATGACACATGTTAAAGTTTCCACAACCAGTAAATATTTATTAAAAAAACATTTATCAAAAAGTTTGAAAAATAAATTAACATAATTTTCAATTCATAATTTTCATCTTTAATACCTTAGCCTATGCTCTATGGACACATTTTAATTACGAAATTATTTTATTTAAAAAAAAACTAAGAATAGAATCATAGTAATATTAAACATTCTATATTTGACCAAATTAGAGTTAGATGTTAAATAAAATGAAATATTACTCAGACTACACAAACATGATCTAAATTTTATCTAGCTTACTAATAAAAGCTTAGCCTTGTAATTAATTTTTTTTTTAGGCAGAATAGAAATTAAATTATAATGAAAAAGAAGTACAAAATACGGGGGCAAAATATCTGACCCAGTAAATCACAAAAGTTAAACCATCAAGGGTGATTCAGGCAAATAAGTACAAAGTGATACAAAAAAGATAAACAACCCAAAAATGGCTACTACCACGGACAATCCAATGAGCTGTCGTGTGGACGCAAAACCAAATTGCAAAAAAAAAAAAACACATAGAGTGGATGTTCAAAGCATTAAATAAGAATATGAATCACATGTTAATACAGAAACGATCTAAGTTCCAACAACTCTATTCAAAACGGAGCAAGTTAATTAACGCCCTTTCAAGTCATACCAACCAATGACGAATGGAAGCAGAAAGCACAAAGTTGCCTAGGTCTTGAAACAGAAATCAATTTACAGTCGTAGTCCAGATCGAGGGATGAACAAACGACGAAACTCCATCACTGTCCATCGACAATTCATTAAGCGACAACAACGGATGTAGTCCTGAAGGAACTACAAACGACTACCATCAATGTGGAGCATCTATGGACCTAACCCTTTAGAGCAACATCAGGGAAATCATGTTTTCTCATGACGTCGTAAAATTATTATTAATATCATGTTTTTTTTTTGTGTTCCTTATTTTTAGCTTTTTTAAAAGTGTCCTGCTAACTAGTGGCTCTGGGGCATTGGTTAAGCATACCATAAAAGAGAATTATTACCATAAAAGGAAATTGTTTTTGACTTTATTATAAATTAATTACACAATTTCACTACATTAACTACTATATAATTTCCTTTTTCAAATCCTTAACCAGTGTCCCGGGGACACCGGTTAGTATTTCCCTTTTTAAAAATAGAATTAAAACATCTAAATTTTAAATAATTAAAACAATTACTCCAGTCATTGTATTCTCTATTCTGTGTCATGGATAACATCCAAATAATAATAGACACACTTGATAACTTACAAGGATTATTGAGGATGGATGTATTAGAATTGATTGATACTAGTATTGATGGAGACTGCATCGTAAAAAGCTTTTAGATGAGACAAGTATCCCTGTGCTTTGTCGGTTTCAGAACTCAGATACTCTGTCTGGTCTATGGAAATTAAAGTGAATCCTTTCTCGAAACTTACCACCTTACATAATAAGCAACTTTTTATTACTACTACTATTAGTATGGCTCTTAAGAGGGCCAAAGGCCCAAGCTCTCTCTTATGGTTTTAACCTAATAAAAAAACATTGTTAGTTTATTCAACAAAATATATTAGTTAAATCATATAAAGTTCATTAATTAAATTATTATTATTATTATTATTAAATGTTAACCTTAAACTGATTTTCTTGTAAAACAAAAATATCTTTGAGATTTTAGCATCATTTTATTGTATTTTGATCCAAATATGTTTGTGCAATCTTGAATTTTTAGTTAATTATTAGTGTTTTAATATGCGTGAGAAGGTTTAGTTTGATAGTTACTTGATTCATCACGGGAGTAATTTAAATTCTGGGATTGTTGGAGTTTACTTTTGAGATTTTTTTACAACTTTATCATTTTCTTCCCTTACAACTGATTTAATACAAAATTTCGTTTTTATACTTATTTTTTATGTTATTCTTCCTCTCAATTTAGGAAATTTAAAGCCTAACTTAATTTGAAAAATAAGAGGAATTTGAATGTGCAGAGAAAATATGAAAGAAAATTGCGGCAAAAAAAATGATTATGCACAAAAACGCTTATAGAAAAATACATTTACCCAACAAAACAGTTTTTTTTTTAGGGAAATAAAAAAAAAGTTGAATTGTTTATTTGGATACATCAATCATTTTTACATCATTTTTGTCTCTATTAGACATTTTAAGTTTGATTTTAGTACACCTTATATCTCATCTCATATAGAGGAGTGATATTTGTATCATACACATATTTGGATCACTTATAGCACTTTAGTTCCAATCTTTCTTGAGTTGTTTCAATGATAATATATTTGGGCGTGCTCATTTTTTCCAATTAAAGTTTTATGCTTCTCGTTTTTATCTTTTAGAGGTTTTGCATTGCATTTGGAGCATGTAAAATATCTTTATGAAAGTCACGTAAAATAAGGAAATTCAAAGGTTCATAAAAAAATGCTTGCAAGGAAATTCTATGTTTGAACCTTAACAACTTTGCTCCTTCTACTACTTTAATTGATGGATCTCATTATATTTTTTGTGAAGTTTCGTCCTTCTATGCTTGCTTGCTAGGTTTACAAATTTGCATGTTAAAATGTCTAACTTAATGTTATGTCTGTAAGCCTAATTTGAGTTTTGAAACCATGAAATTAACATGAAGTGTTTAATGTATATTACTACGATTTTACACTTGATTTAAGAATTTTCAACCAAGACTTGAATGTATTTCTTGATAAATGTGATGTCATGCTTTCTAATGTTAACTTAGTTCATAAGAAAGGATCTTATCCCGCTCAAGGAATGCAATGATAGAACAAAGAAGTATTTACAAACGATACAAAACAACACAAACAAAACAAAAAATGGAGTAGCCAGAAGCAAAGTTGACATTTTTCGCTTTCAGTAGCCAAATAGTATGAATAGAAACCTGAACATATTTAAAAAAACCTTCTAAATTTCCAAATTGAATTAATTGATCTGCAAGATATAATGGATTAGCTGATAAAATGCCAACCTATTGTCGAACCAAATACCACATGCTTCAAAGAAAGCGCAGCCAAAGAATAGATGATTGACGCTTTCCTCCATCTCGCAACCACCCACATACAAACCAATATTAGACATAATAACTTCATGTCTAACCAAGTCATCTATAGTAAGTAACTGATTTCGTAACAACTACAAGGAAAAAAGAAAACTTTTAACGGAACTGATTTATTTGAAGAGTATTGCTATTCCACACGAAACGAAACAGACGACCAATTCATTTATTTTTAATAAAAAAGGATAGAATGGGCTTTTTCACACAATACATGGTTTATGTGTAGTGTTTTTTTTTTTTGGGTCAGGTAGCCTAGTGACTAGAATTCACCTTATAAGGTGAATAAATTGGGTGTCTGGGGTTCGAAACCCAACCCCTGCATATAATAACGCATTGTCCTACCAACTGAGCTATGTTCACGGGACGGTTTATGTGTAGTGTTATTCTTGTGTTTCTTGTGTCCAGGCTTCGTAACAAATAGAATTATCCTTAATTGAAATAATCTCGATAGCATTTGAACGCACATTCTCATCCACATTTGATAGCAAATGACAAATCCGCTTTCTGTACACGAGGTACCAGATCAGCCAATCTTCCCCGCCTTCTTGCAAAATAATATTATGTAGCAATTCACAACACTCCCCCACCTGCTATTCCTCCCATGCTAATAACCTACACCACTATTTACAAGCTTCCCCATACACCACAACCTAAGGAACACATATTAGCAACTGAAATCAAACATGTTTTGGATAACTCAAAAATACATTTGAACCTAACACATAATAGACCGCCCTCCAACCACCCATCATGCCAAAAAAAAGCGTTTTGACCCAATCACCCACTACACCCGCCAAATTATCGTAAATCTAACTACCCACAACCAACCATACGCCTTTACGAACACCCATCATATCCTTCCACCAAGCTGATCTCAACCTCCCACCTTCCCTGTTTCGACCACCTTCATGCTTATACATCACCACTAATATCATATATCACAAACTCACTTGGTTCAGATGCGTCCTCTAACACCATTTACCTAACAAAGCCTAATTAAATTATCTAATTCTCAGAATCCCAAACCAACTTGTATCTCATTTCATCCATGGAGTTTTCCTTACATCCTCACCACCCGCCCGAAAAAACATTTAAAAATATAATGACTAGAGGAGATAACACATGTGGGACTCTAATTAATTATAGTTTGCTGAATTATAAGACTTTTCAAAATCGAATTTAACTAATAATAATAATAATAATAATAATAATAATAATAAAATTTGTCGCCCTTTTATAAAAGCCGGCTAGAATTCAAATATTTTACTTCCAACAATCAGTGTTAATCTATTCGCTAGAACTTTTGCAACCACTTTATACAAGCACCCAACAAGAGATATAGGTTGAAAACCCGTCAAACGCTGCATGACTCTTAATTAACATCGTCGAGGCCAAGACTCTTGCAACTATCATAATCCCACACAACTTGTTTCACCTTCTCTTCATTGAAAGGTTTAATCAAACCGCCTTTGTCGATCACATTAAATGTTTTGAATTAAAATGATTAGCAAAATGATGGTAGATTGTTGCTCGGGCATTAACACGCCCTCCGCATGCGCTCCATTAACAAAATTAGTGATAATAGGGTTGCTCCTCCTTCTACTCGACATTGACCCACAAAAGAATTTTGAGTTAGCATCACCCTCCCAAAGCCAATGGTAAAAAAACAATTTTAAAATATTGTAGCGTCGACAAAAATATTTAACCATTATTTTATTCTGCCAAAACAAACCATTGTTTTTATCTAGATTTAGTTAATATTGTTCTCGTGAGCTTAACTCAGTTGATATGGACAATGCATAATATATGCAAGGTCCATGTTTCAAACCCCGACCACCACAAAAAAAAAGATTTAGTTAATATTATGTTTAAGTGCATGTACTCTATATTCTTAGATTTGTTTTATTTTAGGCAATATAATGTTTTCCCAATGTGTCTAGAGAGAGGATATGGTCATGGACCATGGTACCACTTATGGCCCATGTGGATTTTGGGGAAACATTTCTTTAAATAGGGTTTTGAGACTTCATTTTGTTAGTGAGCAATGGTCTAATTTTTGTTTTCTAATTGATTTTTATCAATGTCATTTTTGTATTCAGTGGAGCTACATAGTCTTAAAGTATTCTTAATAGTACTTAACTTTCTCCTATCGTGGAACTGGGGTTTGGTTGCACGGGGATGTTATGAGGAATTGGTGGGAAAGAGGGAGGAAATGAAGTGGAATTCTGATAGCCACTGTGGAACTAGGGTTGGGCTGCATGTGGAAATGAAAGGGAGAGTGGACTATTTTTTAGGAAAAAAAGTGAAATGTTTTACGGGGTGGGGATTTAAAATGTGCGAGGTGTAGTTAAAATTCCCTTAAGGTGGATAAGATGCAAATTGGTGGGTTAATTTATTGTTGGATTACGCAAGAAGTGGGAAAAGGTCCATTAGTCATGGTTATTGAATCTAGATAATTGCTATTCTCCCATTTAAATTTGCTCATTCCCGTCAAATAGCCGAGCTTGAGTTAACTCACAAATGTGTATTTTCAATGTGAGTTACTTCATGTAGGTGTATTTTTCAGCATGAGTTAACTCACGTAGGACGGGAATAAGCAAAAACTGATGGGAGAAGCTCTTGAATCTAACTGCTATAAAAGCGTGTTTCTTTATTTATTTTACTAATTTTCCGCGCACTCGTTTCAAATTATTTAATCTAAGTAAAAAACCATCCAAAACCCTCCATTTTTTTGGACTTTATAATCCAAAATAACACGCGCGAAAAAGATTTTGGTGGGAAAAGAAACACTCAAACATATTTACTCCACATTCTGGGCTATATAGACAGGCTTTGATTTTCGTTTTTTGAAGTTAAATTGAAGTTATCCATCTCACAGAAACTAGAAGGATAAAAATGACCCAAGATTCTTGCATGATAAATGCCTTTTGGAGTTTTTCCATGTACTTACGGAGTTACAGTGTTAAATTTGATTTCTCAGCAAATTGATTCTCTTTAAAGAGATGGAATCAACCGGGAATCGCTTATAAGTTGAAGTCGTATCCATTTATTTATCTATCAAACTTTAGAAATTAAATTTTCTGATTTTTTTTTTCAATTTGTTTTCTTTATAAGGACACTTACTAAGAAATCAAGATTAGAAACTTGTTAAAATTATATATAGTTTTGGGGTTTGTAAACGTAACTTAAATGATAAAATTCTCCAACATTTAATGTGTGTGAATTTTACCGCTATATTTTGTAGAACTATTTATTTTTATTTTTTTTATAGTTTTGGTTGGGAGACACAAGGGTGACTTGATATTATAGATTAATATCAAAATTTATTGATATGGTCTATATGACACTAGCATTCAATTCAACAGTTGATTTTGAAAAATATTTATAGTGTAGAATATTATTGAATGAAGTATGCTAATTTACACCGATTTATATTTTTAGTGCATGTGAATTAGCAAGTTATAAATATAAATTTGTTAGATACACCTTAAGATGTAATTTGTTAAGTTAGACTAACTAAAAATGTAGTACATGCAAGTTATCAAATTTTACATAGACTTGATAACTTATATCGATCCAGTTAGCGGTCAAAAGTAGCTAAGTTATAAAAAGAATTGTCAAATTAGCATCTAGAATATACAATTTTCATGGGAAGAAAAATGGAAAGACCATCGTAATTTTTTATTTTTTTTGAATAAACCATCGTAATTTTTTTTATAGATAAATGTTAATTTGTTAGTATATTGTTGGAAGAAAAGGAGAAATGTTAATTAGTAGCCGAGATCGAACCTTGAACCTCCGTCTTAAACTTCTTCAATGTCCAAACCCTTGCCACTTGGCTACACCTAGTGTCACGTATATGGTCATCGACCCTATAAGATGCAATCAGCTAAAGTTGTTATCCATCTTTATTGAATTGATCAATGTTGTCTTTATCTCAAATTCTCACTAAAAAGATGCGACCATCTTATCCATTAAGATGTGCATATATGATATATGCTACTATTAAAAATTGAATCCTACACAAGAAACAAAATATATTTGATACCCACTCCAATGTATGCTATCACAGGTGTGGGTAATGGGGGACCCTTTGCAGATAGAGTTTGTTTATTTTTACATCATGATCCAATGAAACTCCACAAGATAAAAGAAGGATAATTGAACAGGGAAAGTTTAGTTGATGATATAATTTCATGTCCCTAAAGTGGTCAAAATGTTGTTGAGGTGGGGGAATTAAATAGAGTACATATTTCTTACCCGTGACTTAGAAAAAAAGAAAACTTGAGTAGCATATATTTATAATCTTAACCTTAAATCATTTTATATGTGCCATTTTATCAACTCTATCACCCAATTCACTCTCTTTCTGAAAAAAATTCTTCTTCCTTAAATTTCAAACCCTTTGAGACCATTTTCAAGATGACAACAAAGGAAATAAAAGTTCAAATTTCATCAAGAAATGATGTGATTCAACAAAGTGGTCTTTTGAGACAAGCAAATATGAACAAGAACAATTGTTTATGTTCTCCAACAACACATGCTGGATCATTTAGGTGTAGGCTACATCGTACACCTAGTCTCATAAGGACAAAAAGTATGGAGTCCTCATCATCTACTCATGGTTCTGTGGTTGATGCTAATGGTGATGCCAACAAGGATTAGATCTTTTGTTGAATTCAATGTTCATTATCATGCTGCTTTTATCAACTGTTTACTTGTGTTACAATTAGTATTTTATCAACTTTTTTCTCAGTTCTTGTTTTTTTTTTGTTTGTATGACTGATAAATAGTACTCTCTCCGTCGTAGAATAGTTGACTTGTTTGAAGGGAAAAAAAAACGTGTGCCAAAATAATTGTCACTTTTAATTTTCTAGGCGATATTAATTATATTGTTTCAACTGAACCTTTAGTTAATACTACATGCATCCATTTCAATTCAATATCTTCAATTTTGCATGTATGGTAATTATAAACATACAAATATTTGATTAGTATGGTGTAATAAAAGTACTATTACTGTGTGTGAAATGATGAAATAGGACCATTATTGTGGGACTGAGGGAGTAGCATTTTATGTAAAGCAATTTATCTAGTGGACTTGGAATAATTGTGAAAATCTGTCCCCTTAGTCAATGGTTTTGGGATTGTTACAAAACTCATTAGGTGTCTCTTTCTGCATTATAGGCAAGAATCACTTCAGTGAGCTTTTTGCACTTTTTCTTTCTTTAATTTTTTATGTTTTGTTTAGGAAGTGTACCTGTAAATTATATCCTGCTAACATAAAGTAACAATGTGATTATGATATAAGAGTTGTAACCACTGAGAAGATGCAATACTGTGATGCATCAAAACGAGTTTACACCCACATTTTATAGACTTTATCAACATGTTTAGGGATATGACGGGTTAGTTTGGTACGTTTTTTTTAATATTGTGATCTGAACCGATTGATAATAGTTCGTTCAATTTTTGCAATATTTTTAAAGATCATGCTATATGGCCTAGAGCTATTGAGACTCAGGCTGCACATAATACACATTCACACAAGAAAAGACTATTTACAGTGCAGATGTTTAACTTGACCAACAATTCAGTTGCTGTATAGAATTGTGTTTGTAACTGTGTGTTTTGTAATGACAAAGAAGGTTCTAAATCATGATTACAGTAACAGCTACATAACAATCTTTGACATTATAAAAAATTGTGGTTGGATACGGTTGATGTGGCTCAATCGCGGCTGTGGACTTTCTTAGAATAACCTGATGACTATTAGAGAAATATGACAGTTACAGTTAAATTGCAATTAGATTCATTTCAATTACATTTTTTACTGCTGAGTGAGCACCACTGTAACTAACTGAATTCAGTTAGTTCATTGAGTTTGAGGTCAAGTAATTTATGCATAGACATTTGTACTCTCAAATTTAGTTTGATGTTATAAAGCAGAAATACAAACACGGACACTAGAACAACATTGACACGTTGATGCTGGTAATAATTTGAGAGAATGAAATTACTGAATGTAAGCACATGTGTTAGCATTGTATCGGACACCAATGTGTGGCAGAAGTCAGATACAATGTCGATACAGTGTCGTTGTCGACTCAATGCAAAAATGACTTCAAGGCTTCAATTATTGTAGACAAAGTTATTCAGTGATGCTGAAAAGATTTTGCTTTAAATGGAACATACATATTTGACCTTATAGTACTTTTTTCTTGGTATAGTCAATACAGATAAATAGGTGTATCAAAGAGTTTATTTGAAAGGAACCATACACAAGTCAAGTAGTTCAATTACACCATTAGGTTGTATTATTATTTATAAATAATGCTACTTAGAAGCAAACATATCATATCATAGCAGATCTTATTCTTTTTTTGTACCAAGATCGGATTTATATTGTACATCATATTTAATACTGATTTATCTTACTAATATTTCAGAGTATGATTGATCAAGGAACAATAAATACATGTTGAACCTTAAATTTATGTCACAATAACACTTCAAATCTTGTTAATAATTGTATACAAATTCCTTAAGGACGAAATTTTCTATGTGAATACAAATAAATAAGACAAATGTAATCAGATACTATTACAGTATTGAATTATTCCAGACACATGAAAATACGAAATATTTTGTCAAGACACAAGTGTTGCAGATTTGTAGACAAATACAGCAATATTGGCCCCATGATTTGTCACTGACACCAAAGATTCCTATTCCTATATCAACTTTTCATGACACTAGAATTAATTACCAAAGAGATTTTCCCTCAAAATTATTATTATTATAGGTTACATCAACCATGCACATACATTAAAAGATTCTTGTGGATTTTCCTACAAGTTACAAGGCTTTTTGCATAAAACAAAAATAGAGTATATGTTAATAATACCCTCTAAATTACCCTTACCAACATGAAAAAACTAACATAACTTAATTCATATTCAATTTTTTTCAGTAGCAGTTCTATTAGTAGACCACAATTTACTAAGCATTTTTTTAGGTTGTGTAGGAAGAGCACAAATGGACTTAAATCTAGAGTTTCTTCCAATTCCATCATCATTTACCAAACCATTTTCATCAAATTCATCATGATCCTCAGCTAGCTTCATTCTTAGAGTTGAAGACTTTGATTTTGGTGACTTGAAACCAGAAACACTCCAATTATCCTCACCTTGAATACTTGTAGTAGAGCTTAACTGTGTTGTTGTATGTTTTGATGGATCAATACCATGTGTTGTAAGCAATGCTTTGATATTGCTTTGTAATTCTGTTACTTTGCCACCATTTGATGCTGCTCTAGCTTGCTCAAAGAACAGAACTTGAACAACAACTCTTAATGGGAGTAGCTCATTTTGCGCTGCATGCATGCACGCTTCCATTGAGAGCTTTTTGCAGTCAAGAATTCTACATAGTCTTTTCCTTTCACTCTTGTTGAGTTCTGGATGAGCCTGCATGTTTCAAGTTAAGAAATACATAAATTTTAGCAAGAATAATAATAATAATAAATCTATTGCTGCCGCCTGCAGTCACATATTCACGTATTCGCACCGTCAGCACATTTGTTATGAAATTTTTTTAACTCTAAAATAACGAGCTGGAAATATGGACCGTCAAATTTTGATCCAACAGCTACCAATGAACTGACTGCGTGAATGCGTGAAATTTGTGACAAGAGTAAGTCCAATCATTACAATATCGTCTCATGGTAGAAAATTTTCTTCCATGGCCTAATTTTTATTAGTTCTATATTAATTGAACATGGTTGCTCGGTTGGTGAGGTAAGAGACACCGAATGAGTTCTAAACAGTAGGTTCTGGATTCAATCCTTGAAAACTAAATTATATTAAAATTTACTAATTTGTATAGCCAAAATAAAAATAAAAAAACCTGAACTTGAAAGTACATGTTACATCATTATAGAGTTCATGAATGGACAAAATTTGTGATGGAAAATTGAAGAGACACACTATCAATTCATGTGAAGGACATAGTACTGGATCTATGATGGAACTCTGTAACAGTTTTGACAAGAAATTTTTCTTCACGTTTTTAGCCAAATGAGTTATCAAATTATCTGAGTACATACTGCAACTATATCTCAGTCAAGATAAGGAGTCAGTCAGGCTAAAATTTCTGGTGGGTCAGTCCACACCTAACTTCCAATAAATGTTGAATAAGACAATATTTTAAGGTCAAGAGAGTTGGTTATCCACTAATTCTGTTTCATATCCTAGAATTTGAAAATGAAGTGTGAATTATGTTCTGCCACTTTTTTTCTTCTCTATCACATGTTTTTATGTGTGTATTTTTTTATTGGCAAATGTTAGTGATTAATAGTTTGTTATCAAGGTATTAAATGGAGTGACTTGAAACAAATACAATAAACATTTTATAGGAATGATTTTTACCTTGAGATAAATGTCAATAGCTCTATAGAGATCATCATGATCATATCTTGCAAATTCTGGTATAATATCAGCAAGAGCAATGAATTTTGACAATGAAAAATTCACATCTCTTGCAACTTCCTGAAGGTACCTATCCACAAGCTTTGCCACTTTCAATTTTGAACTATGTGATGCCGAAGAGGACCTCCTACTCTCTTGTAATTCAAAGTTAATATTCTCAGCCGAACGCGATCGCCTTCTTTCAAAAGTCTTCAACGATCTCGGAGGGCTAGTTGGTGGACTTTGTCCTTGTAACATGAACTGTTCCAATATAGTCATCACCAACTCAACATCATAGAGTGTATCATTTGTATAAGAAAGTGAAGGTATTAATAGATCATTCACTGTGGCTTCCTCCAATTGAAGTCCTACCCTTCTTGCTAATTCCATCTTTGAAGATGAAGAAGCATTGAGAATATTGGATGCTTTCAATAGTTTCAAAAGAAAGCTACATGAAACAGCGCCTTTTTCGGTTGGAAGCAAGCTTACTATTGACTCCAATAGCAGCCTATGCTTTGAAGTTATTTCGCTGGCCGAGTCTGAGTTAGACTCAGACTCGGCTAGTGAAACATTCTTCTTTCTATTTCCGTTCTTGGAAATATTTGGTAACCATCTAGATGCATAAATTTTCAATGCGTCACCAATGAGATTGGAAGGAACTTTGCCACCAGATTTGATTGCTATCATTGTTCTCCAATAAAGGTCTATGCTAAGTTCTGCTAAATCTTCAGCCCACCATCCTTTACTTCCTGATTTGATTCTCAAACTTTCTGTATCATTGCAAGATATGTCATCCCTCACCCTTCTAGAATGACTATGTGACAAACTCACCTTTGTAGGGTGGCTCAAGACTTTTGACGCAATAGTTTCAATGCATCTGCTGGTAATTCCCATGTCTTCCGACCACAAATGCAACGCTTTTGTGGTCTGAAGACTTACTATGGTATCCTTCCAACCGTGGAGGATGCAAGAATTGAAGAAAACCTCAAGCTTGTGAATCAAGTTTCCTTTTTCAACTTCTTCTGTCATTTGGAGATATTCAGCAGCACATCTTGCAGCTACAATGTTGTAAGGACTTAGAGTAATTTGTATTCCATAGCAGAACTTAGCACACAACTCAAATGCTTCCACTCCACCCGGAAAATCAGGAAGTTGAACTATTTGGTGATGAGATGAATCAGGAGGTGATTCTGAGCATAATCTTTGCAGGCATAAGCATTTGGACAGCAGGGGAAACTGAAAAACATCAGCATGAACTTCAGATAAGTTACCAAAGTAAAATTATACACTTATGAAGAACTGACACGGACCCCAGAGACAACACTGATACTAACACATTGATACAGATAATAATTTGAGATTTTTTTCTGAATGTAACAATATGTGCCGGTGTCGTGTAAGTGTCTGACTGAGAAGCCTTCAATTTGAAGTGTCAGTACTACATAGAAATATACAATTGAATAAATAAATAAATAAAAGAAACTTGATGAGTTTATTCTACTTTCAAGAAACATACCTTGTGAAGAAGATATCTACTTCCCCTTACTTGAATTATGAGATCACTAGAAACTTCAGAAGAGATTGTCCTGCATATACAAAGAAAAGAAACCATGTTACAAAATTAAAGAAGCCAAAAATGAGATGCATCATCCAAGAACAAAGATGAAATTTATTTTTGTTAATGTCTTACCTTATAGCTTCTGAAGTGTAGAAAGTATCTGGACGAGATCCAAGTTTCATAAACTTCATGGCTTTAAGTTTCTTACCTTCTTCTAAATCATGTGTTAAACAAAACTAGCCACTTGCATAATAATTCAGTGTAGAAGAACACTGAACAAGTGCACCTTACAGATAGTAAAAGAAAATAAGTACAACACAAATATCAAGATGAAGAATATTTATTATTTGCTAAGCAAGCTCAAGTGGACACTAGATGATACTGAACCGACAGTGTTCTCAGAGTGTATGAGGATTTCAAGAAAAGTTCAGAATTCTTAGAAATATAAAAGAAGAAAATAAAGCAAAGATAGAATTTCTTTGGTGGAGAGAAGAAGGTGTATAATTTGCAAGGGGAAAGGAAAGGTAAGGAAGAGGCTTTGTAGTTGTAGGAGCAAAAATAATAATAGTAGCTTAAATAGGTAGGATAGATGACATTAATGGTATGAAAGAAACATACAAGATCAAACACACCTAAGTTATGTCCATTCAGTCAAATAGTTATAACCTTCAGTGATTTTGACATTTTAAATCAAAAATATCATAGGGTAATGTAATTTTAGAGAATAGAGATTGCCTATTAAAAAAAAATTAAGAGAATAGATGCTCTAATTATTATTATTATTGTTATTATTATTATTGTTATTATTATTATTGTTTTTATTATTATTATTATTATTATTATTATTATTATTTCA
>Ga0315915_1001561_pt1 | contig 27906 bp, 11 predicted proteins | sample MpolbnodulesMG_FD_207738 | JGI IMG/M metagenome (GOLD analysis project Ga0315915, IMG submission 207738) | Medicago polymorpha root nodule microbial communities from Los Angeles, California, United States - branched nodules | ecosystem: Host-associated > Plants > Roots > Nodule | place: USA... | reverse complement strand
CCATGACACGTATAGGCATATGTCAAGACCTATATAACAAGCTAAGAAGAACCCCACGACGGATCCTAGTATACACGACCGTCTAGGTATGCAAGCCCACACACGTACAATCAACCGTCAGGTTGTATTGTAGGCACGTGGTGACCATAGGTTTTCCCCGAGGTCACCTATAGCCTACGATTAGGTAGAACTCACTGAGACATTATGTCTCATCCCAATCCTTATTTGTTGCAGATCAACAGGTTGTTTTAGTAAGCTTGTAGCCGAATGGATGTTCAGCAAGAGCTCGTTCGTACCCGCTGCAAGAAGTCTTGGACTTTAAGGATGTATTTTATATACTTTGGATGTGTAGTATTGTATTGTTGATTATACGAACGCGTGTTGTTGTATAAAATATTCATTCGTAAAACTTATGTTGTAAATTTTAATGTATCAAGTACTAAAGATAATGCACATGCTAAACTTTCTAGATACGTTTAGTATGGGTATTACAGCTTTGGTTGCTTTCATGCCAAATATAAATAACTTGTGTCTGTCGTCCCTCTGAAGAATTTTTTTGAATACGCTGAATTAATGAGGGATGGTCCATTGGTTTTGCACTTGTTAGTGACCATATCGACTACAACCTTTGAGTCACTTTCTATAATTAGATGAGATGCACCTTCTCTCCAAGTCATGTCTAACCCCGAATACATGCCCCACATCTCCGCATGCAGGGCATTACATGCTCCAATCTTGGGATTAAACCCCTCAAGCCATCTTCCATCGGAATCATGAAAAGGCCTCCGCAACTCGCAAGCTCAACGTTCTCTTTACATGCGCCGTCACAATTGAGTTTCACCCAACCTTGATTTAGTCTCTTTCAACCAATGAAAACAATTTCCTTTCTATGACGATCCTTCTGCAAATACAGTTGCAACATTCATCGACATCCTTGTTGAAATGGAGGTTGAAACTACAATGTAATTTAATATAGCTTTCTTTGTAAAAAAATAATTAAAAATTGCTTTATTTTTTTGTTGATTGACTAATTATTAATTAAATTGAATAATATTTGATTTGGTATGTAAAAATTACATCCATTAATAATAATGGATTCAAGTCTAAGTTTCAAATTTTAAAAATATACAAAAAATACCTTTTAAAAAGAAAGTACTTTGATTCCTTTAAAATGAATAATTATTTACTTTAGAGTACATAACATACCCTTTTTTTAGACGAATATACCTATTCTTAATTAGGACACAAAAATATCAACTATAATCTAGTAAATACTCAATTTAGTTTATAAAGTTATAGAATCACATCAATAATTGTTTTGTGAGAATATATCCCAATAGTTTGTAAAAAAGAAGAAGAAGAGAATATATCCCAATAGAATCATGTCAATATAGCCTAACATATAATCAATATTTCAAAATATCCACAAAAATGTTAACTTTTTTGATCAAATACATCACTAATATTAGTAATTTAATATTAATATAGTTCCTACAAAAATAAATAAAAAGATGACTTTGACTAACATTTACAATTTAGGAATTATTTTAAACATTCCTTTAAAAAAGGAATTATTTTAAACATTATCGGTGGTGTAGAGACTAAATTAAGTATAAAATTTATTTTCATCCATCATTTTTGTTATTTACATTTCCCTTCAAATAACCCTTTTGGATGCAATAATAAGTTATCTTTTTCTAATCGACCTTTAAGAATAATATAATATTTTTCGCGGAAATACTTTTCATTTATCGTGGTCATATCTTATTCGAAGATTAGTCCATAATTACGTGTCGAGATATTTGGTTAAAAAAACATCCGAGTAATCTAGTAGAGACAAGTACATAGACAAAAGGAGTAAGGAACTGTAAAGAGCACTGGTATATGAACAACCATCAAGTGACAACTTTCATTTCCTCTATTTCTATTGGTCAAAAAATAATAGAGAGAGAAAAAGGAAGAGAGTGAATAAAACCATAACGTGAGTATGAGAGAGAAAATTGTCAAAAAATTATTGTAAAATGATTGTCCAAATGTCATTTCTCAAACGTTAAGCCGATGGATTTCATAAAAGGTGTCATGAACACAAACATTACATGACATAAACAAAACGTAAAAGTTCCATCAAAATCGCTTTTCTAACAAAATCGCTTCTCACTCACTCTAACTCCCATTTTCACACAAATAACTTCCATTTCCCACATTACGCTAACTTATCAACACTTTCCAGATTCTCTCTCTCTCTGTAAGCATTTTCTCATCAAATCGTTATTTGCATTTTCCACTTTCTTCTTTATTATTTTCTTCAAATTTCCACAAATTTGTTAACTTTTTTATTCTAGATTTAAGATTTCGTAATGCCCATTATTTAGTTACTTCGAAATTGATGTTTTTATGTTGAAATATAATGAATCATGATTGATTTTGTATCTGGGTCTTTGATTTTTTTTTTAGTTGGCATTATTGGGTTTTATCATTTGTGAATTTTGAACCTTAAAGTTCTCATTTTTATACTTGTTTTTGTTTGTGTTTGTGTTTCTGTGTTTGAGTAGTGCTTATTAGAAGTTGGAATAGAAATTGTTGCTGGGTAGATGGAGGATGATAAGAAAAGGAGAAAAAATAAGAAGAAAAAGAACAAGCAAAATAAGAATAATGTGGATATTGGTGTTGGAAAAACAGCTATTAAGGATCAGAATTTGATGAGTAATGGTAAGGATGGACATGCCAGTATTTCGGAGACTGGGAAAAATTCGATTCGGGGTGGTGAAACAGGTAACGGGGATCATAATCTGGTGAATGGTGCTAAGGATGAGCAAGTTAGTATTTCCGAGGCTGTACCAAATTCTACCGAGGATGGAGAATCACGTAACAGGGATCAGAATCTGGCGAGTAATGGTAAGGATGCTAGTCTTTCCGAGGTTTCAGAAAATTCGATTGTGCATGGAGAGACAAGCGCCAGGGGTCAAAATCTAATGAATAATGGTAAGGATGTGCATGCTATTCTTTTCGAGACTGCGGAAAATTTGATTGTGGATGGAGAACCTGGTACCGTGGATCATAATTCGCTGACTAATGCTAAGGATGAGCTTGCTAATCTTTCTCAGGCTGTGGTAAATTCGATCATAGATGGAGAAACGGGTAACAGAGGTCATAATCTGGTGAATCATGCTAAGGGTGAACAAGTTAATCTTTCTGAGGTTGCGTTAAATTCAAATGGGTATGGAGAAACTTCAACCAGGGATCTAAATCTTGTGAATAATGCTAACGATGATCATGCTAGTATTTCCGAGACTGCGACAAATTCGATTGCAGATGGAGAAATAGGTACCAGGGATCATAATCTGGTGAATGATGCTAAGGATGAGCCCACTCAGCTTTTGGGGACAAATGATAAACAAAGTGTGCCTGTGGATTGGAGTGGAGATGTGGAAGTTCCAATCAGGGATTTGAATCTGGTGAAAAATGGAGAGGGCGAGCCTGCTCAACCAATGGAGTCTGCAGATGGGCAAAGTACTAATATGGATTCCAATGGACATCTGCCAAATGGTAAAGAATGTGTAAGTTTTCTTTCAAACATTATAGATTTTCACCAAATTTTAGTGCAATAGCGTTTTATGCTCATAAGTAACGACTCTAATCTTATATTTCAAATGTTGGTTAATGAAGGGGACTGTGTTTTTCCTTGGTATTGTTATCATTTTTCTTTGAAATCGAGAAAATTAATTTGGACTTATTATTTCCTAATTCATTCTCTATATAGTTTTTCTAGGCTTGTGTGCATGCTATATATGGCCAAAAAAAATGAATCTCCCTTGATATACAAACAAATTCATAAAAAAGGGAACTCCCTTGTTCCCTCGATGACTCTTGTTTGAGTTGTGAGTGTTTGTAGACCTGATTTCATTGCCAAGCTAAATGAAATAATAAAATCGGGAGATGAAAATGATATTAACAAATAGAATTTGTTGAAGATGTCCTAAAGAATTTGTTGCCATGTTTAATACTTTCAAATTTTCAGTAAGCATATGCTTTCTTTTGACAGGACATGTCAGATGAAACAATTAGAAAATTAAAAGAAGAAAATGCTATGCTTATTCAGAGAGAGGTAATATTTTACTGAAGAAATTTATGTCATTTGCTTTAGAACCTATAATTCAATGATTTTGTAACTTGTACGGGATATCTCTCCGCAGACCATATCAGAAGAGACCATCCATAAATTGAAAGAAGAAATTGATACTCACATTCTTAAAGGGGTAATATTTTTTCTAAGAAACCTATGTCCTTTTCCTTTGTTTTATTATTATCTCAATGTTTTTGTAATATGTACCGTGTATCGATACAAAGGTCATGTCAGAAGAGACAATCAGGAAGCTGAACGAAGATAATAACATGCACATTCTGAAAGAGGTAATGTTTTATCTGAGAAATACATACAAGGCTATGGCTTATTTATTTTTATTTTTTTTAAAGGGCGAGGCTATGACTTATGTTTTGGCCTTAATGTTCCATCATTCTACAGACCATATCTGAAGAGACTATCAGAAAATTGGAAGAACAAAAGGACATGCATGTGCAAAAGGAGGTGATATATTTTACATTTTATCTGAGTGACATTCATTCTATTTTACTAATTTTTATAGCTTGCAATTTTCTCTCAACGCATATAGTCTATCTTTCCACAGGTTGCACTAGAAGAGAGTATCAGAAAATTGAAAAAAGAAATTGATATGCATGTTAAGAAAGAGGTAGGGTTCTATGTAAAAATATATGTCCTTTGTTGGAGCCCTTATGTTTCTATTTTTTATAGCATGTATAACCTATCATTCCACAGGTCATATTAGAAGATACAATTAGAAAGTTGAATAAGGAAAATGATATTCACATGCAGAAAGAGGTAATATATTTTAAATTTTGTCCAAGAAATATCTTTGTTTTAACGTATGTCATATCTCAAAATAGGCCACTTCAAAAGAGACAATAAGAAATTTGGAAGAAGAAAATGAAGTCTACATTCAGAAAGAGGTAATTTTACTTTAAACTTAATCTACCAGATTTATTTCATTTGTTATTTACATGCTTATTTCATTTATTATTTACATGCTTATTTCATAAATATTCTTTAGTATGAATATGAATGCACATAACCCATCATTATGCAGGCCAAAGCAGAGAAGACAATTGCAAAATTGAAAGAAGAAGTTGATAAACACATTCATAAAGAGGTAGTGTATTGTAAGTTTTATCAGTGAGGTATTTGTTTTACTGCTTATTTTGCAACTTTATATTTATTTTCTTTTTTATGGACAAAAAAAATTATTTTCTTTATATTTATTTTCTTAATAGCAGTTTTGAAGGAAATCAAGGAAAAAATGACTAAAATTGAGCTTTATTTCTAACTTTTTCCATTTCTTGCCATTTGTTTTGCCTTTCTTTTACAGGTTACCATGGAAGAGATTATCAATAAATTACAAACTGAAAATGAATTGCAGAAACAAAAGCAGGTAATTAAATTTGAATTAACAGTTTTGGTGAAATTAAATTTAGGGAAGATCGATTTTGGTGATATAAATTTTAAAAGAAAATGCTCTATAAGGAAGCTACAAGAAACACCAATTATTTGAATTATATTTTTCTTACATATGTTTAATTATTAACTAGCATATTTAACTGGATTCTCTGCAGACTGATCTAGAGGTGAGAATTGCACAATTGCAGAATGAGAATAATTCTTTACTTCAAAAAGAGGTGAGTGTAAATACATACATATATTCTTTTTCAATATTTAGGAGCATTTGTTGTAGATATTTTTTGTCTAGATGTTTAATATTTAATATTATATCATATGCAGGCTGGGTTGGCGGAAAAAACTACTCTGTTACGGAATGAAAAGGTAGTATCGAGCCTAGTTTCATCAACTTTGCAAATTCCTTCTTTCACCGTTTATATAACCTTAGATGGTTTCCCCTTTTAGCTGTTTATATAAGAATAACATTTAGTAGCATTTATTTGGAGATATTGTTTGTCAAGATGTTTAATATTCAGTAACTATATCATATATGCACGCTGGATTGGTAGAAAAAGTCAATATGTTATTGAATGAAAAGGTAGTTTTGAGCCTAGTTACATCAACTTTGCAATTTCCTTAATTCACTGCTTATTTAACCATGTCTGATTTCACCCACTCTTAGCTGCTTATTATTAAGAATAATTTTTGATATTTTTCTGTTAATGGAATAGTGATTTAAATTCTAAATCTGCTATACATTGTTCCACAGGAGGGTTTAGAGCAGAAAGTAAATATTCTGGAGAGCAATTTGAGTTCCTTTAGTGAGAAAGAGGTAGTAACTTGTCAATTCTCTCGTGTGTTATTGTATCAAGTATATTTTGCCTACTTAATTTGTGATCTTAACATTTCGTATAGTACTTTAGGCATAGTCCGCACCCAATTTGAACTGGATATTTTTTTAAAGAAGGAATTGGGTTTGAATAGAACAAATTCTGATTAACGTGTGAATGGATCTTGTGCATTTAAATTTGTGATCCTTGCATTTATATTAGCGACTGGTAAATTTTGGAGATATTTTTATCAAGATGTTTAATTTTTTATATTGTATCATATGCAGGCTGGATCGGTGGATAAAACCAATCTGTTACTGAAAGAAAAGGTAGTATTGCGCCTAGCTTCATCAACTTTGCAATTTCCTTCATTCAACGCTTCTTTAACCTTGGCTGATTTCACCCCTCTTAGCTGCTTATATAAGAATAATGTTTTTGATTTTTTTTCTTTTCTTTTTCTCTTAACAGAATTGTAATTTAAATTCTAAAATCTGCCATTGATTGTTGAACAGGAGGGTTTAGAGCAAAAATTAAATATTCTGGAGAGCAATTTGAGTTCCTTTAGTGAGAAAGAGGTAATAACTGTTTTTGATGAATGAGTTGGCTCTTGTGCATTATTTAATTATATTTATCCATATATAAGTTTAGCTACTGACTAGTGGTATATTTAACTTGATTGTCAGACTGGTTTTGAAATGAGAATAGCACAATTGCAGAGTGAGAACAATTCCTTACTTCAAAAAGAGGTGCGTGACTTAACATTTTTCCCTCTTAAAAGAATTAGGAGGGTTAAGTTTGAAAAATTATTAATCAAGATATTTCATATTCAATACTATATCTTCTGCAGACTGGATTTGTTGAAAAAACCAATCAGTTGCTGAATGAAAAGAACATTTTGAGCCTAAAAGTGGTCAGAACTACTTCTTCAACTTATTTCCTACATTTTTTGCTTATTTAGCCTTAGCTGAATCCCCTCTTCTGATGGCCTTTCATACTTTTCCTGTTTTTTGGGTTAGTGAAAGTTTAATTTTAATTTTAAATCCAATATACACTATTTTACAGGACAGTTTAGAGCAAAAAATAATTCATGCGGAGAGTGATTTGAGTTCATTTGTTGAGAAAGAGGTAATAATTTGTCTACTCTCCAATGCTTTAAGTATTGAATATATTGTTTGCTTAATCCACAACCTTAACTTTTGTATAATAGATTAGCAATTATAAGCATCCAATCCTGACTGTCTAAAGCATAAATAAAGTGTAATGAAATATAAGATAAAAGAAATTCTTCTGAAAAAAATAAATAAAAACATTACACTAGCCCAATTTTCAAAACACTCCACGAGGCCCAATACAATTTGTTGTCATAGTCTGAAATCCCCCGATAGCAAGTGTCTATAAGAAAATGATGTTTGCCAACAAGAACCTCTCTGGGCTTGTCAACAGAACCAACACTTGGGAGAGAAATAAAAGGGAATATGTAGAGAGAAGGATGCGAAGGAGTTGATGCTTCTTGGTATCCCATTCTTTGAACTTCCAGTTTAGTATTTTCCCCCCTCAATCTACTTGGTCTACTCTACTCTACTATTCTACTCTACTATTCTACTCTACTCTACTCTACTCTACTCATGGTTGTGAGCTTCTCGAGTTAACTCATAAACATCTGAGTTTATAGCTCTAGTTATCAAAATTGAGTTACTACCAAAATTGTTTTTTTTTAAATCTTGTAGACTCACATAGATTTATGTATATAACCTGCATAGACTTGCATAGAATAAGCTGAAGAGTGCTAAATATGTGCTCCATTTCTTGTGATTTTGTCCCTTACAAGAGGAATATTGTGTTTTATTTGCAGACCTCGACTAAAGAAGTTATTTCAAATCTGAATGGAAGCATCAGTATGCTACAAGGGCAGGTATCGTACATGATGTATATACATGTAATTATACATGAATATTTTATATTGAAAAACCTTAGAAAGTATTATGGATTATTATTTCCAGGTATCGTTATCCTTAAATTTCCTCATCATTATCTTTGAAACATTATCTTGTAGTGTTCAGTTTTGGAATCAGGTCACTAACAATATATATAGAATGGACTGCTATTGCAAGTGAGCCACAACTTGTTTGAGTAGTTTTATGAGCACCAAAGCAGGTTCCCCTGTGGGTGAATTACTAGCATAAATATTTCCCTAACTTTTCTTTATTAGACATTCTGGATAACTTCTGTAACGGTTTAGACTATGACTTTTCAGTTGTTTTTGGGTACCGAATACCGATTCATTAATCCCTTCATTTTGGCTGCTATGTTTTCTTTTCTTCGACTTCTATTATTTCATAAACATTGGCTTGATGAATTACCCTCACATATTGTTATTTGGTCATGTCCATGTCCATGTTATAACGAACATGTGTTAATTTCTGATATGGAAATTAAAAACAAAGCTTGGCAGGTGGCAGAGTTGGAAGAGTCCAAGAATAATCTTTTGCTAGAAAACCAGCAATTGAAGGAAAATGTGTCTGGTCTTCATTCAACAATCCAGAATCTTGAAAACAGTGGCTCTTCTTCCGCTTCACAGGATGCTTCTGCAAAGGTTTGTTTGTGTTATCGTTTATGTTTGAAATCTACAATAAATATTTGTTCATAGTTAAATATATTTTCTTGGCATCTTTAAAAGAAGGAAAGGATCGATATATGACTTTGGAAATGGAACATTTTACTGTGTAACCTGTGATATACTCAAATTTACAGTGGTGGACTGCCTTCTAGCTTTCCATGAATGTTATTAGTTGCATCTTAGTTCTGCAGCTTATCATAATTTCTGAAAATGATGATACATGTTATGAACTTCCTTGTGTTTTATGTTGCCTCTGCCAATATTTTGCTTAATGATGGACAGGACCATGCTTCTGAAAATGAGGAGTTGAAATCTCAAATTGAAGAGGCCTATATGTTAGTGGAAAAATTGATGGCTGAAAATGCTGAGCTTGTTGAGAAGGTAAATATGCAGGGTTCTTGATGGTTTTGTAATGACAGTTTTTATTTTTTTATTTTCTCCCTTGTATTGTAGATTTAAGATTGGTCGAGTTAGATTTTGTAGATAGTGTTATGTGTTCTTAAGTTAAGCCATTTATATCCTCAGGTCCACATGCTATGTGTTGAGTTGGATCGTCCAGACACGGAAATCAAACTTTCTGAAGTTACTGGACCTGATGGTTTGACTGAATTTGTCAAACCTTCTGAAGCCGAATCATCTGAGGTTACGTCTATATCTGTGCCGGAGTTGGATTCATTGGAAAAGACTTTGGTGGTGAATGATAATAGCGACTCTATTCATGTGGAGCATGCAAGAGATCTACAGCTGGTACCAGATGATATTGAAGAAATTGTTCAAATTCCACTGGATGATAATGATGTAAGAGATCTACAGCAGCAAGATACCAAGAATGTGGAAAATGATGATGCTGTGCCAATAACAGATGCTCCTCTTATTGGTGCTCCATTTCGTCTGATATCATTTTTTGCGAAGTATGTTAGTGGTGCTGATTTGGTTAGCCAAAACTCCTCAAACACCAGTAATTGATTTTTAATTGTGGTTGAAACAGACAGTTATCATTTTTGTATGGCAGTACATATCATACAGTAACCTCACTTACATTAGTCAGAAATACAAATATAGGCTGGGGCAAATTGGGTCCCATTTTAGTATCTGTATGCCAATTCTTTGAACATTATGATATATTGTACTGCATACTGGGAAGCAGTATAGAGTTTTATATTTGAGTGTTCTTCACTTCAAATTGCCTTCATAGTTGGAAATCATACATTTGAAAATTGGCATAATGAGCAAGACTAGGGTTAGGGTGCGTTTGATAAGAATTCAGGTTGTGTTTGGATATACATTTAATTGAAGCTCTTTTTGAATAAATGTTTATCACAGAAGTGTTCATATATAAGTTATTTATTTTTATAATGGGGGAATGTTGTTGAACTGTTTTTATATAAGTTATAAGTCATCTTAATAAGCTAAATATGCTGAAAATTGTCAAACAATTGTTATAAGTTCGATTAAACTATAAATAAGCTCTTCCAAACACATTTGATAGATTGATAGATGGTGACTACAAACAAAGCTTGTGCTATGTAATATCCTATGATTTTTTCTTCTTCATTTTATTGTGATATCGTGTCCTATGGTTTAATCATTCATTTTGGTGATTGATGTATTGGCCTGGCCATAACTCTAGTGATGACAGGCTTTTTTATAAAATGTAAAAAAATTCCACTTGTGTTTATATTACTGAGATGAAGCACAAAAAATATAGTCTTTTCTCCATCATTAACATCAAAATAAGATTATTTTTTCCTTTAAAAAAAATCATCTGTTACTAATATGGTTTTAGACGTCAAGTTAAAGTTAAATGTGAAGGTAAAAGAAAATGGCAAGATGCTTAAACATTGGCATTTTTCTTTTGATGCTAAAGACCTAAATCAATCTTGACTAGGCACTATTCAAACATGGCAATGGATTTGAGCCTGTCCTCTATTGGCTGGAATTAATAAATGGATGCCCTTATGTCTTCAATCATCCTAACAACTTCCTCCATTGAAGGTCTTGTGTCAGGCATCTCTGCTACACATGCCATTGCCAATTGCAACATCTGCACCAGTTCTTCTTCAATGCTTGAATATCTCATTAGATCAAGATCAAACACCTCAGCAGTCCATTCCTCTCTAACAACAGATTGCACCCATTTTGGAAGATCAACCACATCATCATGCCCCGAGTACTGAACTGGTGTTTTCCCTGTCAGCATCTCAAGAAGAAGAACACCAAAGCTGTATACATCAGACTTTTGAGTGTATTTTCTGCTTTCGTTCACCTCTGGTGCTCGGTAGCCTGGAGGACTTTTGGGTGAGACACATAAACTTGTAAGAGGTGTTAAGCCAAAATCTGATATGCAGCCTTGAAGATCTATTGTGAGAAGCACATTGGATGATTTTATATTGCCATGGACATGTTTCCTTCCATTGGCTGAGTGGATATGGGCAATGCCCTTAGCAGCTCCAGCCATGATCTTCAATCTGGAATCCCAATCTAGTTGAGTTCGTCCAGTTTCACTTGTTCCTGTCATCATGTTTCATATGATATAGTAAGAGAATAAAATAACCAGCAAATGCCAATACATATAACCATATCTAATCATACATTATACTGATGTATCTTGGTATGACATCTATAAGAAAATTACTTGTTTTTTTATTAATAAGAAAATGATTTATGACATTACCATTCTTAAACCTTGTGAAATCCAAGAAAAAGTTGAAAATGAGAGAAATTACCATGCAATAACTTGGAAAAACTGCCAGATGTGAAGTAGTCATAAACTACTAATTTTTCATCCTTGGAATAATAGTAAGCACGAGGTGGAACCACATTTGGATGGTGATGAAGCTTTTGAACAATCTCCATTTGCTGTTCAAATTCCCTTTTCCCAACTGTCACTTCTTTTAACCTCTTCACAACCACTATGGTCCCCTCTTCCAGAATGGCTTTGTAAGTTGTTCCACAACTTCCCTTTCCAAGCACTTCAGCTGAGGCTCTTAACAAATCATCAAGATCAAAATTATAAGCACAGCCTTCAAAAAATGTTAGCCTGTTTCTCACATTTTCTTGCACACCACTTCCAAATTCCTCCATAAGCTTCTCTCCCTTCTCTTTAAGTGCTACATTTTGTTCACCTACTTTTTTCTTGAAACAGCAGAACATTGCTACAAGAACTAGAAGAAGCACTACTGCAAAGACTCCCAAAGCAATAACAATTTTCTCCCATGTACTCAATTTCTTGCTTGAGGTATCACTAGGTACTTTTTGTGAGACTATTAGTGGAGACAAAATAGTAGTAGGGGAAGAAGCTAAAGAACATTGTTTCAAAGGTGCACCACATAACCCTAAATTCCCCTTAAATGAGGATGCATCAAACTTATGAAGCCCTAAAGGAATTGCACCATTTAAATAGTTGAAGCTCAAATCCAAATTCTTAAGATTAGGAAGGTCAACAACATAAGGAATAGGTCCTATAAGAGAGTTATTTTGAAGGTTTACTCCTATTAGATATGTCAAGTTTTGGATTATATTTGGAATTTTTCCAGTGAAAGAGTTATATGACAAATCAAGAAACAAAAGATGAGGTGGCAAATAGTTAGGAATATGACCTGAAAAGTTGTTATGTTGAAGATATATAAATCTTAGAGAAGGAATGAAAAATATGTCACTTGGAAGGTTTCCAAACAAGCTGTTAGACCTAAGACTGAGACTCGTAAGACCGTGTAGCTTACCAAGGGTGTTTTCCGGGAGAGAACCGCGCAAACCAACGCCCGGAAGCCTCACAGAATGAACATGTGAGCCATTAGGATTGCATTTAACTCCCACCCAAGAAGAGCATATTGAGGTATTAGTACTCCAGTTGAGTTTTCCTCCATGATGTAATGCAGTAATAAAATCAAGTAGTGCTTGCTTTTCTGAATTTAAATCAGATTTAGTTTGAGGAAACACAAGTAGTAGTAAGAAAATTTGTATAGTGACAAAGAAGAATTGTGGCATCATCAAGTAGTAGTAAGAAAATTTGTAATGCCTTGAAAAAAATGAGAAAGGGTAAGGAAGTTGTAAATGGAAGGGAGTGTGCAAGTAATGTAAATGAATATAAGTGATTGTGAGAAAGAAAAAGTTAATTTTTGTTAAAGCAATGTTGGCTTAGTGATTGGTGGTGGCAACGGCCAAGAGGAAGCAAGGACAACCTTTAACGGCATAACTTCAGGAACACACAACTATAGAGAAAGAAAAGCTTAATTAAAAGCACTATAGTATATACATTTACCATCACACATATTACTATCCCTAAATATATATAAGTTTCTTTTTTAAAAATATTGTCTCTTAAATAAATATATTTTTAATTAATATTACTAATTTGTTTTGTAATTTTAGAGTTGACTTCAACTATATACATACACACTTTTCTTATATGTTTTTTAACCATTTCATTGATGTGAAGTATTCACCGACTTTATCGATGACTAATCTTTATTAGAGAATCTGAATGACTCACAACCACACATTTTTTCTTTCATTAACAAGACTCAAACTTGATACCTTCAAGATATCCGAGTAAAATTCCATTCGATATAAATTTTTTAATATATGTGAAAATAACAAACATATCATGTGAAATTATGGTTGTTTATGATTTAGGAGACAGGCATTCAACGTTGAAGTAAGCTTAGCATACTCAGCTTAAACTACACGGCTTCTTCCTCATCGAACAGGCCAACCTATGGGATACATATTAAACCATAATTAATATTAAATAATTTATGATTAATATCTGTTGTGGACATGGATGAATTAGACATGCTATATTTGATTAAAAAGAAAGGAAAAATATTTGAAAATTGAATGATACCTATAAATTGCATTTGTGAATGCAGATCTCGATGGAAAGAAAGGTATGGGTTCCTTTCCTTGCCGTTTCCCATCTTCTTAATGTATTCTTAATAATTTGCGATTTTGATATATCATAAAGTACTAAATAGCGTTGCCTTGTTGAAGTGAAAATGATGTGTATATTAAGGTCTTGTCCCACTCTAGAAAGGACCACAACTAAAGTCTATGCCTGCAAACCATTAGTAGTTTTCAATCTTTGTGGTCCATATATCTGTTTCAAAGGAAGATTTACCCTTTTGCTACTATATGTTAGAATGGACGATTTTGTTGAGTTACAGTTAAGAGGCAGTGAAATTGTTGTTCAATTAAATGCTCAATTTACAAAGAAGACACTACCAGACAAATACGTAAGTCAATGCACAATAGTCATTGTGATATGATGATCATATTTATTACTCTCTCCCTCAATGTATATACATAAGCACCCTCTGCCTCTAATAAAAGGTGCTTATGTATAGGGACGGAAGGAGTACAAGGATCTTGTTAAAGAATGTCCCAGACATTCTTTAAGCATTTCAAATTAAGTAAATATTCTTTAAAATTGTGAAACTTTTCAATTTCCAATGCATTGATTACACTAACTTTCATAAAAATTTACTATTTAAGATCCTTAACTAGTTCCCCGGGAGTACTAGTTAACATTTCCCTTATTACAAATAGCTTTTATGCTATATTTCTTTTCATGCTAAACATTTTTTTTTACGGTCCTCGTGAGTTTAGCTTGTTGGTAAGAACAATACATAATATATGCAAGGTCCGGGGTTCAAACCCCGGCAAAAAAAGAACATTTTTTTACAAAAATTCCATGCTAAACATTTCTCTTGCAATCATGAAACAGTTACATAGACAGATATGAATACGATACTATACATCAGTAATAATTTGAGGAAATTAATTGCATATAATTGAAGAATTTTGCTCTTTCCCTGCACAAAACACTTGCGCCCTACAACCATGCCTAAAATGCTTCTGCATTAGTTAACTCACGCTAGTTTTAAAAACACACTTACCTTCTGCTATATGCTTCAGCTGCCTCTTGGAACAACATGATGATGATAAAACCAAGTCTTTACAACATGCAGTGCCGCTTGGAAAGAAATTACTACTTTCACATGTCAAATCTTTTCTATCATGCAACCTTTCCTCATGTCAACCGTTTAGGCATAATGCATTGCATATGTACCGGTGACATTTACCATGGGAAAGGTTAATCCTTTCCCATCGTGAGAAAGTGACTTTTTGACCATTGATTTAATAATAAAAAAATTAAATGGTTGAGATCTAAGACTTGCTACCCTTTGTAGACCTTTTGGTTTTGCAACACCCACAAAAATTTAGACCCCGCCACAAATTGAATATAATTATTATTTTTTTGGCAAAATTTGATTTTAATTTCATTTCATTAATTTTATTTTATAAGATACATCCAAGGGCCAATATCATGCCAAGTGGCAATATAATTAATCTGACTCTGACTATACATTTCACACAAAACGATTCCACTTTCTTTTCCAACAACACACCACCGTGACCACCATCCTCCTTTCCGGCAAGCATTAACGCAGCCAAAATCGTGCTTTGTTTTGTTTCCATTCTACTCTCAACTTTTGAAACTTTGTTGTCAAAAATAGAACAGGGACCTTTATCTTTCTACTCTCAAAAGCTAATTGCTTTGTTTTATTAACTGCTTCAAGTAAACAACTTGGTCGCTGTTAGTGGAAAAAACAGGTAATTGATGATTTTAAGGAATGGGTTTGCTTTTGTGGGAAATTTAATAAGATGTGAGTGTTAGTGTTGTTGAAGGTTTAGAAAAAATAAAATAAAAAATGATGAAATTATGCTGTTTATATGATCCAATAAACAGGATGGAATGGTAGGAAAAAGCTTGTGCTATACAGATCTGAGCTCAATCTCTTCCTCGCAACATTGTAGGAAAAAGGTTGTGGCATCGATCTCAGCTTAACTTTCAGAGATAATTGCAATTTTCGGTTGAACATGTGTGTGATTGTCATTGAATTTGAAGCAGTGAACTGGATTTTTGTTTCTCGTTGGAAATTGAGTTTCTAAAGAAGAGAAACACGTGAGTGAGGGTGGTGAAGTGTATTGATTTTGTCATTTTGATTATTGTTTTTAGTGGTGTAGATAGTAATGTTGTTTTAGATGGGAGGTGTAATTCAAAGTTTGATTAACATTCCACTCAAAAAAAATTTTTGTCAAAACCATCAAAAACAAACAAAAAATTGCAACTTATTGACCGGTATTTGGAGGTTAAAATTCACCTTTCCCATGGTGGAAAAGGATTAACCTTTCCCATGTTAAATGCATCCATATGTACCACTAGGATTTGTATAAGTTTATTGACACAACATCTCTCTTTTTCTCACTCACACTACATATAGACATTAAGAAGAAAAAAGTCTTGGGATGGCGGCATATATGACAAAAGCACAAAGTTTATTGATTTTGTCAAAATAACTTGCGTGAATTAACTCACGCATGTGTATAACCCAGCGTGAGTTAACAAACGCAGAAATTTACACATGTATTACTTAACTAACGCATGGATATTTTCAACAAATCAGTTAAGCGCGAGTGTTTTGGGCTGGGGAAGAGCAGAAATTATAATTGAATGTATTGATGTTATGTTGATGTGAAACAGATATATATTGGATAACAGACACATCTTCGGTAAAAAAATTGTCCTTCAGGCCATCAACACATGGTAAGGATGCTCTATAATTTTCTCGGTAGTATTGGCATGTCCTCGTTTTTGTTATTCCACCCACCCTTTTTTGTTAAAAAAAACATGCCCTTCCCAAATATGGGATTGTAACAATACAAATACAATCATATTTGGAGTGTAGCTTCCGATTAATATTAAGTCATTTGATTTATCAAAATGTAACTTTCGATCACATATAATTTATCAGGAGATAAAATTCGATCGATTTTTTTTTCATATCTCTCGATCAACTTATTTCAGAGGTTGAGCAATCCAAGGAATGAAGAGTAATTGTTCTTTTTGATAATCATTTTTGGTCCTCTTAACTATGAACTCAAACAAATGAAGTAATTAATATTTGGGTAGTGTTAACTTGTGTCCTTAGGGCAGTGTTAAGAAACCTAAAAGAAGAAACATTCTCTAAAATTTGTAATGATATTTGAACAACCATTTCATGACAACTCTTGGGACAACCTTGTTGTTTTCTCTTGTTATTGGTCAAAAACAATAGAGAAAGAAAAATGAAGAGAGAGAATAATAACATAATATGAGTATGAAAGATAAAGTTGTCCAAAAGTTATACAAAAATGGTTGTATAAATATCATTTCTCTATTAATAATGAGAGCTCTTAAAATACTCGTTATCATTTTCCTTATTTATAAAGAAAAATACATTTGACACTCCTTTTTTTACTAGAAACATCATCATTCTTGTTTTGATTCTCTCCCTCCCTTTTAACTTATCAGAATTTCTCCAACAAAAAACTTGATAGTGAAATGCATAAATTTGATTACACTCCTGCCTTTAGAAGCATCTAAAGCACTGGACAAATATGATTTAGTAAAATATTGTGTGTACATTCAAATGTAAGTGTTACTCACAATTGTTTTACCATGTGGCCAAACACAAGTGGTTAATTAGCAGAAGGTTGAATGAATCGAGAGTAATCGAATTCGAACTCTAAATCTAAAACAACCATTCATAACTAATAACTTACCTTTCGATTAATCTCGAATTACAACAATCTCTTTCCCCTAAGAATAAGAGGATTAAGACAAAATTTAATATACTTCCAAAAACAATTGAAGTTTTAAAATCATTTTTTAAAAATACAATTTTTTGAAATAATTTACCAAAAAACATTTGTAAAAAACTACTAAACTATAAGAGTACTACTATTCTTTTATAAAAGAAACTTGAACTACACTCCCAAAAAGTGCTCAAAATTACTCGCCATTGATATTGAAAGCAACAGAGAAATAATTTTTTTAATAGAAGTATTGTATAAAGTCATTTCTTGCTTCAAACCCAAAAGAAAAGTCATTCATTGTAATTTAAAGATGCATTATTGTTAAAATGGACTAAAATGTGATTTGATATCATAGGAGGGAAGTGCAGAATTCAAGCATTTTTTGAACGAGGAGAGAGTAATTTATCCAATATGAAATGCAACTAAACTCAACTATACTATTCATTGCCAAGGGCAAAATAAACACTCAATCATATTGTTTGCACAAAGCATAACATTCCATCTCTATGTACTTACAGCAGTACATCTGCCTTTTGACAAATGCATACAAAAACTATTTCCTGAAAATTCTCATCCACTCAAGAAAGTTGGACCTGTTTCATGTAATTTTTTTCGAGCATTATTTGTATATGAGTAAGATCAAAGAAATCAACTGATTTCTCTGCATATTGCAGAAAACATACAATGCATCTTTACTTTCTTTGCCATTTGGAGCTTTATAAGTTGAAATATCTTATCCTTTCACACAAAAAATGAGATAAGAATTACAACATAAATAACATGTTACAAATGCATCAAGTTGAATCTATTTAAGGCTATAAGAGTCCAAAAGGCTCAGGCAGGTTCTCAAATCCATTATCAAATAATAAGGAGCCTTGATCACATTTGTCGTCACCACTATGCAGCCAGTTTGTATTCTTCAAATCTTCTTTAAGCAACAGTGCATCGTAACGGGAACTCTCGTAGATGTCAATTTCACTCAGTTTTGCCGAGTATTGTCTTTCATCTACCTCTCTTCCTCTCATCATATTCCTGTTGATACCATTTACCACATCAAAATGAGATCCATTGTTTTTGCTTAGCATGTTTCCATTATTTTCGATGGATGTTGGTGGAGTACTTGAAGCGCGGTGAGATTGGATCTTGGGAGTAGAATTTCGAATACTCTGTGGAAAGAGTGTAGTGCTTGATAGTGCCCGATGATTTCCTGAGCCGTTCCTTATATCCTGTTAAGCATAAAAGTACACGATAAATTAGCTTTGCTAGATAGAACAAACATGCTTGACATGCATCTTCTCAAAGTAAGCTTCAGAAACAAAATGAATACTTTTTTTAGAGCATAACAAGAAACATGACAAGCTTAATAGATAAGTTACTCTGATATTTGTTCCTTTAAAGTTTGGGCAGAGATGTTAAGCAACAATAAATTCAGATAACAATAGACTAGATTATCTAAAAAAACAGATAACTATAGGAAAAATAACATTCATTTAGTACATGTTTTTGATATTTTTAGAGTACAAAGGGAAGGAAAAAAAGAGGCTTATATGTATCCTGGTTTCCTAAAACAACCTAAGTTCAAAGATTAGGGACTGAGGGAGTAAAACTTTAATGGCAGATATATTAAGTATCATGGTCAAAATATAATGATACCAGTCTAACTCATGAAGTATCACGAGGTGAATAATGAAACAAACTAACAAAGCATTACTGACAAGGGTTGATGTATCATTTGGGGCATGACGTTCATTTAAGTAGGTTGGTGCTATAAAGCTTCAACCTAATGTCTCTACTATGACCATGCATAAAATTTGAAACTACCAAATATTGAGACTTGAGAATCTAATCAATGAATTTTTATTTTTAATCCTGCAGAACTGGAAAAGTAGAGTATGCAAACCATGTGCTTGATAGCCATATCCAAGGACTTCTTTGAGATATTCCTCCCAAATCCAGTGTTCTCGCTAGTGGTGGTTGAGGCCTTAACCGATCTCCTTGAAACTACCTCAGGAGCATGTGAAACTTTCCTAGGCTCATGAACATCGGCATGATGGCCATTGGCAGAGCCAAAGCCACGACTTTTACTGACAGGTTCTGTCGATCTCCCCCTACTGACAATAGGAGACGAATGTCGCCTTGGCATATTAACTGACGCTTGAGTTTCAGAACTATTTCCCCGCAGAGTGCCAGCCCCAGGACGGGACCTACCTGCAGAGAGTGGCCTATCAGGTAATGTTGTTCTGAGGTTTGATGGTGTATCAAGGGGAAAATCGGGTGGAACAACAGGCTGTGGTGGGGGACGGACTCGTGGACTTGGTGAGCTTGGCCGCGATGACGGCGCCGAACTACGTCCGTTCAATGAAACACGTCCAGCTGAAATTGAAGAACTTGTTGTAGAGGAAGGAGATAGAGATGGTATTGAACTCCTACGAGTGGGAGTAGAAGGGCGTGACAATGACCGAGTTGATGGTGCGGATGGGGAATGTAAGTTTGCAGGAACCTGAGGCCTAGAACTAGGAGTCGATGGCCTTGAGCTCTGTGATGTTGGTCTAGGTTTTTCAGCAGCAGAGCTGGTGGAAACTGAGCGTATTCTAGAGGGTGTTGAGGACCTTGATGCTGTTGTGCGAGATGTAGGAGTGGACGGCCTTGTTGAAGATGTTGAGCGGGTTACCGGGGAAGATGGCCTAATGTAAGATGAAACTGAGGCTGAGCTTGTGTTAAGAATATTTGTAGAGGAAGATCTGTTTGAAGAATAGTTGTTGTTGTTGTACTGTGAGTGTGACGTGGAGATGGAAGAGCGAGTCACTGAACTGCTTCTTGCTGGTCTACTAGAGTGATTGTTGCTCTCAGATTGTGACACCGAAAGCTGAAACAAACATGATTAAGAAGTTAAATTTAACAGCACCTAGCACATCATTTTTAACATGTCAATGAATAAATTATGAATTAGTTCCTCCAAGTAATCACTAAGCTCAAAGGTACTAACTGGTGAATTACAAACATATATACATTTTCATGGCCGTTTCTCTCATCACTCATCAGAACCAATGTAAGCATGGATACCAGTAACATGTATGGATTTTTTTATTTTTTTTAAAGAAAGGATATATATTTATAAACTATGAGAGGACCGGACATACCCTTGAGGCCTTAGCAGTAGAAGTTGATCTACTCAAACTTCTTCTTGGAGGCGCCAAGGTTGATTGTGGTTCATTTTCTGATGATGGAAAAACCGGGGTCCCCGGGGGAGTAAGGAGCCTAGCAACATAAAATCAGTGATTATAATTACAAACTAATCTACCAATAGTAATTTTATTTTCATTTGTGAGTGTGCACGCGCACAATAATTAATAACTCGAACTATTTAGAGTTGCATTTCCTCATTTCAAGTAGTAACCCAACAACTAAAATACTGTAACTCAAATATAATTGAACTGTTCAATTGGTTATGTGTTCCATCATAAATATTTATCTGCAAATAATTCCAGATCTAGGAATGATCTAAAATGACATAACCTTTTCTAAGGGAAACTACTAATAATGCACATAAAAACAAACATTTATTTCTTTCCATCTTCCTTATTTAGGTCAAATTCAATCTACTAATAACAGATCATGATGAATTAAGTATAGATAAAGCATACATACCAATCATAATCATGCTTTCCTCCTTCTACAGATGACAACATATCCTCAATTCCATTTCTAGCCTGTTTTGCCCCTCCAACTGAGAGTCTCCCCAATTTAACAGAAACTAAATCCACAAATAGCAAAATCACTTCATATCATAAGAAAATAGAAACAAAACAAAAACTGCAAAAACCATAGACTAAAGCCAAACTAGTAAGACCTTAAAATTCAATGACATCACCTAAAAAACAAAACTTTCACAATCAAGTAAATTTCTTAACTGAATAAAAACTATCCATACTCTATAATAACCATATAATTAAAATAAAGCTACTTTTTTTATTCATTTGACAAACAAAAACATATAAAAAACATGTTTTTGGAGAAATTAAGAATGAGAAATGAAAAGGGGTGATGAAGTATATACCATCAGAAGAGTCATCTGAAGAAGGTAAAGAAAGAGAACGACGGTTGTTAGAGAAGAGATCAAGAGTGTTATCATCATGGTGGTTGTGAGAATGATGATTGAAGGTATTGCTTCTTCTGTTATGGTTGATGGATCCATAAAGAGAGTCTCTTCCATTCCTTCCATTCATCATGGTTGATTACACTGTCAGTGTAACATCAACAAAGAGAAGAAGAAGAAGAAGAAGATCTAAGAAGTAGAAGAACAAGTACAAGTGGTGTAATACAATGCAATGTGTTTGTTTGTTTTTTATTTAGATCTGTTGCACATGGTTGTCTGTTATGTTTTGCTTAGCTTGGTTGGTTGGTTATGTTATGAAATGTGTTTCTTCTAAGTTCTTTCTAATCAAAGAATCATGTTTGATTATTTTGGTTTTGTTTTATGCTTGTTGAGGTGGGAGTGTCAGAAACAATTAAAAATTATGAAAATTGAGATTGAGATAGATTTATGGATACTCACATGGCTATTTTTTATGTCATGGCCCACTTTTTTTGCTTACTTCCTTTCTCATATACATCATCATAGATCATGTAGATAGATCAAGGATCTTTCTTTGTTTTCCACACTTGCTGCTAATGTGTGTCCCATTAGCACATGGCTTGTGATGGGATGGGATTCAATTCAACCTTCCTTTCTTTTTCTTCTCTTATTTATTTTTAGGAAAAGTTAACAAGTGCCTTAAGAGAATTGTTTAACCATTTAAAAGTAGCAATTTTTGCATTAGAAATTGTACGGTTATGACATTAACAAGTGTTTGACTTGTATTTTCAAGACATAATTTCCTTTTGTGGGTTCCTTAAACAATGCTCTTATGACACTTGTTAACACGACCCTTATTTTTATTGTCTTGTCAAATGTTTAGTGATATAATAAATAAGTTTGATATAATAATTCAAAGTGTTTACTTTATTTTTATGAAAAGTAAATGGTATGTAAGTTTGAGTTTAACATTTTGTAAAAAGAAGAAAAGTTTGAGTTTAAGACAGTCGTGTTAAACTCAACCTTATAAAATCGGTTTGTTAATCGAGAGATTTCACTACGTATAAAGTCTCTTTTAAATTATATAGTTAACTATATTTGATTTGATACTCTTAACATGCAATTTATGACAAAATATAGAAGCGTCATTTGAGAGACTTGATAATGGGTGACTCCACGAGTCTAGGACAAAAAATGAAGCATCGTTTGAGAAACTCCTTAATTTAACGGACACTCTTAGCGTTAGAATTTGGATTTAACATAATGTAGTCTCGTAATATTGACTTTTAAGATGATTGATGTCTAACACATATTGCATTTAAAGGCGGGTAAAAAAATTGATTAATAGTGACAAGATTCTTTTTTTGGGGTATAGATAGTGACAAGATCTTATTCCATAAAATGTTTGTATAAAAAATATACAAATGCATTAATGACAAATAGTTTCATAATTATTAGACACTAAAAAACTACTACTATTTTGGTAAAAGAAAAAATAGTAATACTATTGTTTTATACTAAAAAAGATTGAAGACACCAAATCATCTAAGAATCATATTTAGGTAAGTGTATTCATATTTTAAAATTGATGTATGATTTTTTTTTCATTTTCAACATTATTAAATATATCTTTATATGTTTCCTAGAAGAAGAAAAAACTTTGCATGTGTATGGTAAAAAAGAATCTTTCAAGGATTTATATTTCATTCTATTGCATGTTTCATTCTTTACGAATAAAGTTATTTAATAAACTTTTTAGATGAAAAATAAAATTATTCAATAACTTGCTACAAAATAAATAAGCGGGGCATCGGACCCAAACCCAATTAACATGAATGTAGATCCGACCCTAGCCACATCAATGTTAGATTATAAATAATTAGTTTAAACAGGTGTGCATTATTAATGTAAACTAGTTTTATGTTGATATTTTCAATAAGGATCTCTACCATTCACCACTATATCTAATTAGTTTCAAGAATATTTTTCTTAAAAAATATCATTGATTTCAATATACAGCTACAAAAATGGACTAACATAGCAAAATAGAGAGTTCTAATGAGATACTAGATGACAATGCAAAGCAAGCTCGTTTGGTTTAATGTTTTAAAAGAAGTGAAGTGGTATTTTTATATTTTAGAATAACAAATAAAGTAGAAAATATATATCAAAAACATGAATGAAAAGGACCCTAATCTTTTTGCTACTTGTCTCTTATGCTCATGTTAGTGTCTTTTATTTCTCTATTTTCAATTTACACTTTATATGATGTTTATTTGTGAGCACCCGTCCTTGCTTGAGAGGAGAATCTTGTTATATACTAATACAAATGAAAATTGACAATTCCATGTTACCACAAAAGCAACATTACACATGTTTGCCAGTTGCCACTACTACATTCTCATATGATCAGATCGTAATATATCACTCACTACTCATCCATTTTTTTTTTAAAAAATTTAGCAAATTATATCTAAATGCAAGGATAAATTGTTAGATGATAAAATAGATTAGACAAGCTATTTTATTTAATATATATATATATATATTATTTTTGAAGTAAAAGGCACTTATTGGTTTGAGAAGATTGCTAATAAATTAATGGTCCATCCTCAAAAGTTCAAGTGTCCTTAACACCCAACCAACATTAATATATATTTTCAATTATTGCAAAACAATGATAATTTTGGTTTTAGTTGGTAGTATAGTGATAATAATTGAGAAACGATGGAGTAAGTAAGTATGATAAAGTAAAAACCTGCTCCTTTTCTTTCTCCGAAATATTATTAAGGTGCATTTTAAGAGACGTTGCAACTAACTTTGGCTCCAAGGCCATCAACCTAATCTTCTCGATATTTCTTCCTTGTATGACATAAATTAAAGCCAATGAGTGGTTTCGATTAAATTATTTTTATAATATAAAAAATATATATTAAAGTAGACACACCCCTAATGTATAATTAAATAGTTTTATTTTATCTTTATAATGTGTATTTAGTTCGATATAGTTTCTAGATTTTTTGTTTTGTTTTGAGAAAAAAAAATACTATTAATGGTGATGGAGCTAATGATCGCTTTACAAGTGTCTCGTATGAAATTTAAACTTGTACTACTTTCCTAATTTAAAAATTAATAAACTTTAACATTTTAAAAATATTTTTTTGTATTTATTTTCTAAAATTTATGTTCGTTTTGAATTGCCTTGATGATAATGAAGGATGTGAAGAACAAATGTCTAATATACTAAAGAGGTAACAACAAACTAACTGAAAACATAAACATTATAAGCCATTTCAGGTATAGTAATTGTGAGATACACCAAGATTTCAACCAAAGAGTGATACAAAGTGGGATCCGTTAGATGAACATCATCAAAGAAACATATTTCACATTCAACTCAAGAGGACTATCTACCATTCTAGTATCAAAAAGGCAGTTTGTTAAAGAATATTAACAATGTACTTAAATTGGGAGATGATATCAGGAGTGTAGGCAACTTCAATCTCCAAAAAGTAGTGAAGAAAGTATAAGTATTCTATCTCAAACTTCTTAGCTAAGTGCAATTTCAACTTATTGATCCCACTAACATCATCCCCTATCATAATAATGTCATCAACATATAAAGAAAATATAATGCGACGTGAAAAGTGGACTTGATCAACATGGTAGAATCATAAAGTCATAAACACTAGAGTGGAAACCAAATGATGGGATCACAAGAATGAGTTTCTCAATTCAAGATTGACGATCTTATTTAAGACCATAATTTTCAACTAGCACCATATAGACTTTATCCTAAGCTCAACATTTAGAAAGACATTTTTAACAAACCATTTGGAAAATATGGCACCAACGAATAAATGCATCGCCTATAACCTTGCTGATAGTGGTCAACTTGGTCATAGGAGCAAATAGTACATAACATGTTGAGAAAATCACTTAGCAACAAAGGTGTGCTTTACAGTGCTTAAGTAACCCATCAAACTAATTTGGTTTTGATAATGTACACCTAACGATATCAATAACACATTTCCCATGAGGAAGATGCGCTGATTCCCAAGTGTTTGTTTTGTGCAAAGCAAAAAGTTCTTCTATCATATCATATGTTATCAAAGAATAACCATGAGGCTTTGACAAACTATGAATAAGGGTTAGGAAATAAGCAGAGTAAGTGGAATAAATTAGACAATCGAGTAGATTTGCTAACACAATGAAAATAAGAAGGAGGTGGATCACCAATCACATGAAATTGTTAAGTAGCCATGGAGACGTGACGTGAGGGATGTTTATATCTAGAGTAGTAGTAGCATCAGTCCTACAATTCTAAAATTACAATAACTAGAAACACCATCACCAAAAGGCTCAACATGGTTAAGTTTATATCCAATAGGAATATGAGAATCGGAGGAAAAGGAGTAAAATGGAACAAGTTCAAGAAACATAACATTAGGGTTGGAAATGAGTTCAGTCGAACTCACCTCAACTCGACTCGACTCGTTAAGAAATTAGTTAAGCTCGAAACTTGGCTCGAGTTTGATACAAATATGTTTTCGGCTCGAATTCGACTCATTTTAAGTTCATAAACAACTCGGTTTGGATCGCTAGTTTCATTTCGTTTGCTTGAATCAATATTCAAAAATCAAGTTTTTTTTTTCAACAAAAAAAAGTAAATCATTTAGATCATTGACATTTTATTTATTTATTTTTAAAGGAAAACATTGGATTAAAATTAATGTTATTCCAAGCATAAAGTGTATAAAGGAAATACACAAATACAAAGTTAAAACTTGCATAAAATATAGAAATTTTTTAACATAACTAACCACAAATTTTATAAAACAAAAATACAAAACCAAACCAAAATTAATACAATGATAACAGAGGCAAAAACCAACAAAATTTCTCAACTACAAATGATAATAGGCTGAAATATGGTTTTAGTCCCTGTAAATATGTCTCGTTTTGGTTTTAGTCCCTATAAAAAAATTGTTGAAAAAGGTCCCTATAAACAAAATATTTTGCAGGGACTTTTTTAAAAAACAAATATTTTTATTTTTATTTTTACCTTCATTTAAACTATTTTATCTTTTTTTTAACAATATTTAAATCCTCTAAAAAATATTATTTAAATTACAAATTTAAAAAATCCATTAAAATAAGAATTACCCAACTACAATATAAACGATATATTTTTATTTTTTTTGGAGGGAAATATAAACGATATTGAATCCTACAAAATGACTTATTTTGATCTTATTTCTAAAAAAAATATTTTACCATTGTATATGCAAAAATTGATATTTCTCTACATATAAGCGTCGTTGACAAACAAATAGATGAACACTTTGGTGCTAGTTGTTATAGTTTTATTTTAATCTAAATACAATTGAAAATGAAATAAACATGTATAGAAAATAACAAGAAAGTTGTTCAATAGATCACTCAATTTTGATATTGATAAGCTGTTTTGATGTATAAATTCTGATCATAACTTTCTATCGACGTTTTTTCACCAAAAGTATAATTTTAAGAGGGGTAATATGTCATTTTAATCCCTAAATATGTAACCAGCGGTCACAATATTTCTTGAATCTATCAAAATTCCAAAATAATCTTTAATTATGCACTTCCTTCATCAAAATAGTTGTGCATTTTCTTCATCAAAATAATTTTTTGTGTTAAAATGTTTAGTTAATATTATTATATCAGTTCTTCAATATAGTTACTTATTATCTTATCTATCCGTGGAAGTATTTGTTTATTATGATATAAGTTGTTATTAGAAAAGAGTTATTGTCGATATTGATGGACCAGAGATTATTATAAAATTTTAATAATTATCCTATTTACCAAGCATAGGATAACAAGTCATTGATCCGAAAATATTCAATTCACTTTCTTGTTCAATATGCTAATGCTAATGCTAAGGCAACTCGCGGGAAACAAAACCGAAGAGAAGCTGAGAAATTAAAAACAGTCCCATTGGTGCGGCGGCACCTGATCACCTCTCCTCTCTCACTCTCTCAGTCGCAACAATAGAATCTAGTTTCTTCCCTTCACTTCACAAATTCAGGTTGGTTTCTTTTCTTTAATATTATCATTTCATTCAATTCTATGTTGCTTCAACCCTAGTATTAGAAATTAAATATTCCCTATATTATTTCATTCATTTTCATTTTATTGGATTTTCAATATATGTTTGTTTTCCTAAACTCTTTCACTTCTATTTTGTGGG
>Ga0315915_1001558_pt1 | contig 27909 bp, 23 predicted proteins | sample MpolbnodulesMG_FD_207738 | JGI IMG/M metagenome (GOLD analysis project Ga0315915, IMG submission 207738) | Medicago polymorpha root nodule microbial communities from Los Angeles, California, United States - branched nodules | ecosystem: Host-associated > Plants > Roots > Nodule | place: USA... | reverse complement strand
ATCAAGGTCTCTAAAGTACCTCAGGTACACAACATCCACAGCCCACTGGCTCTTGTCAGTGAAGATCGTGATCCCCACCAAGTATAGCAAATATATGCGGACAGCCTGGTCCCGCAACCTCTGCACCTCCTGAGTCACACCATACTCAGTTTCCAAATCCCTCTGCTCCTTCAAATGCTCCTTGAAGATCCTCTCCAAGTAGCTAAATCGGCAATGTGCACCTTTGGTCTTTTCGACCTCTTTAAGAGCATCACCCGTACTAGACCCCAAATACCTCTCCATCAATTCCACCGTCTCGTCCCGTGATATGGACCCGTGGGACAGGAGCATGCCATCAATGGGGAGATGCAGTAAACATGCCACATCATCAAGTGTGTCTTTCATCTCCCCAAACAGAAGGTGGAAGCTGGAAGTCTCCTCGTGCCACCTCTCCACAAAGGCACAAATCAGGCCATGGTCAATCAAGCTGTAACTGGTATCCTGGAGCCAACCAAGGCCGGTGCCATGCAATCTGTTCTGCCACCACTGTGCAGCCATGATAGGGATGGTTTCTTTATCATGCATGTCTTCTATCTTCCCTCCGTTGTTGATGCATTTTAATTTTCCACGCCACTATAAATAATTAAAATTAATAAAGTGAGTTTAAACTCATGGCTTCACAAACAGATTTAACATTACATCACAAATACAACATCGTTTTCACACAGATTAACATTAATAAAGTGATACCTCGCCATCAGCCGCCTTCTTGGCCACGTGCACATGGTACTTCCACAGCAGGCCAGTCTCGTGTGGGCCACCAGGATAGTCATCTAGTGGCTCAGGGTCCACCACCTTCTCCTTCTTCTTTCGCCTTCGCTGTGGCTCGACATCTTCCATTTCCTCGTCCATTCTCTCAAGCTCCTCCATTTGCTGCACGTCCACGTCATCTACCATATCCTATTGCTCCAGCTGATGCTCGACATCAGGTTCAACATCAGCATGACGTCCTCTCCGACGCCTCGGAGGAACACCACCTTCCTCCTCCAGCCGTTGGAGACGCTCTCTCCTACAGGAAGCATGCCCTGCCTCCCTTACGCGCCGAGTATTAGAGGTTGAACCTTCTGTAACATGCACACAAGACAATCAACATAGAACAATATAGAACAGACGATCAAAACCAATATTGGGTGTTTCCAGAATTCATTTTCCGGATTGCAACAATCCAGTCCGGAAAACGAAATCCGGATTGCTTCAGTACACAGGAAAAAAAACTGAACAAATTACTTGCATGCATACAGAAATCGAACTAACCTTCCATGTGATGTTTGTGAAGGATTGAAATGTGGTCCGTTTGAGCAAGATTTCACCGATTTTGTTTAGATTTTTGCAGTTCGGATTTTGGGATTAGAGGGAGAGAGAGTAAGTGAAAAGTGAAATTGTAAAAATGGGGGGTGAACGCCCTTTTATACTTCGAATGAGTCTGAAAAATGTAATCCGGACCAGAAGTTAACTGTCCGGAATAGAGTTTTCGGAGGGCAATTTAGTAACTTTTGCAGGGCGTGTAAGAAGAGCATAGGGTGAAAAAAAGTAACACTCTAAAACTTATTATGAAAGCAAGCAAATTGGCCCTGTACATGTGGCAGGTGCCGCAGATGGACGTGTCAAAATTAAACATTGCACGTCATCATGTTTTACAACTGAAGTTGATAGAGGGACTTATATGGTAGACGTGAAGCAAATTGTGAGACAATTTTGCTATTTCAAAACATTTAAGGACAAAGTTGAACGATGGCCACAAATTCAAGAACAAACTTTCCTAATCACTCAACAAATAATGCTTTTAACAGTATCTCAGTAATCTCAAGGGTTGACGAATTAATTAGTATCATTTAAAAATTGATCTTGGATCTTGTAATTGTTGCATTGCATCCCAATGCGCTACAACAGATTGAAAAGAAGGTCATGCAAACAATCAACAATTTAATTTTTTACAATGCATATACCATTAAAGATTCAATGTATTTTTTATTGTCATATTAATCTGTCAGCATCTCTGACGTACTTCTTTTGAATAGAACCAAAGATAATCAAGAACTTGATGAGACATTGAAGGCATACATAAACGGGGCATCTATGCAAAACATGGCAAATGGCTTTTCATATTGATGTACAAGAACTATACATTACGGAGCAAAAAAGAAAAAGAAACCGATGGGACATTATATTCTATTGGCCTCAAAATCTATAACAAACTACCCTCTTCTCCCCCTACAAAAGAATTGGAGAAAACAAAAACTATAAGGGTGTTTACAAGAATGAGCTACAGATACAATTCGCCTAATATACAATCATCAAGCATCTACTCAACAAAAAAATGTACATGTATGTATATATAGGTCAACAACCCATTGAATATTCATTTCATCCAGCCATTCTAGTTTGTGCTCAGCATCATTCAATGTGTGCGACCGCAACCCCACATTGTTTTTGAACCAGCAATGGGTCAAGGTCAAGAACCAACTTCCTGTCCAACCCGGTTTGTCCAACCATAATGAGAATTTACAGTAGAAAGTTTCACATTAGAGGGAGGTAAGCTCCACCGTGACCTTTCCTCAGCACTAAGGGTGCTGAATTGTCAGGGACTTTATCCATTTCTTGCGCGCATGCATCGGTGACATCCCCAAATCCAGTTGCCACTGTAGCCAACTGCACCCTCAACCTCAAATCCCTTGTCCGCTTCAGTAAACACCTAAAGGATCTTCCTAAATATTTAGCCCATTCAGCAGGCAACCCTCCCCCTGTGAGCCATACAGAGAAATGAGATTGGTCCCCTCTGGCAGCCACTTCAGCTCTATAAAATCTAGCTAAATCAGTCAACATTGAAGGCTGAAGAGGTAGAACTGCCACAAATTCAGCTACAAACTCCTCCAAGACTTCAGGTTTGAGCATTTGGTTCCATAGCACCAAAGCCCATTCACTTGGCTGGTTCAAGTTATAAGCTTCAGCTACAATTAAAGCTTCTTGGAAACGAGACTGCTCAACTAATGCCCGTCTAGCATTGGTTTCTGATCGATAAAGCCACTGGAAATCTGGCATTCGTATTTGAAGAGACAGAAGGGAAGCTTGAGCACAATCGTTACGTGTTTTATTGCCAGCATCAATGGAAGAGTGAACTTCAGCAGCTTCAATGAAGTAGCGCATGGAATCCAACAAGTCTTCATTCTGGTCCTTATTATAACGCCGAAACCACTGTTCACGCGATTTCTCTGCTCTAGACTCCAAAAGAGTGGCTGTCTCATGTTTCATATCAAAATGAGTATAGACCTGTAAAGAACACAACATTATAATCAATATATTATTACATTTTAAATCTATTTGTTCATGCTTATAAAAACAAACAAACTATTTGTTCATATTTAGCTCTACATTGATGGATGTTAAGCATCAATGACTATGAGGAACAAGAAAATACATAATAAACAATATGCAACATTACACTACACACATTCGTATAATACAAAGCAGGATAATGATGAAGTATTTCAATAACCCCCCCAATCGTTTCTTAAAGAAAAATCATTTGATTCTCACGGGCACAAAAAGTGGCATATAACTAGACTAAATAATTATTCTAAAACAATAGGTACTGACTTTAAAATATTTATTTAACAAAAAGACGTACAATATACTTAACTAATTGATTGTATTTGAATGTATGCAACATACAACCATCAATCTATATATTTATCTATATGCTACACAGACAATTTAGTAGCTGACATTTCATCAATACAGAAAAAAATACAAACCAGGGCAAATGCATCAAGGTCATTAGGGTTGAATTGCTTCAAAGATGTAAGAACAGCCATTCGGAATCCTCTGACTGTCTCAGCAGTGCCTGTGTTCGTGTCTGCAGCAGCAGAATACTTCTGAAGAAGAAGATCCAATTGACCATTTTCTATAAGAATGCCAAGAATGAAATTGAGAGCATGAAAATTTCCAACTCCAGTTATCAGGCGAGCCAAGCACGGGAAATCACCCTCCAACACATAAGCATCAACCCTAGTTGCAGCAAGGGCCACAAGAACATCAACTCCATCAAGGCAAGCGGATGATTTGTAGAAGTGATGGGACAGAATAAGAAGCTCAACCTGAAAATGCCAATTTCACACGGCAGGAACATTGTCAGCTCAAGACAAAAGGGAAAAGATTCAACCAGAATCAATATGATACATTCTCAACTAGTATTTCTTTAATCCAATCCCCAAGGGTTGGCCTGGTGGCGAAGGCTTGGGACCTAGGAGTGTGCTCCTCTCTAGGTCTCAGGTTTGAATCCCCCAGGTGCCAATAATTCCTGTGTTGGGCCGGTCCATACAGAGCTTTGCCCTGACTTCAATTGGGCCCCTCGCTAGTGGACGGTGGGATTGGTCCCCCAGATTAGTCGGTCCTTGAGCAGGATACCGAGTTTAAAAAATAAAATAAAAACTTCTTATCCAAATTATAGCTTCTGATTAATTATCCTTTAAAAAGACATGGCAGCGCACAACAGCAGCGGAAGAGAGGGGTATATCGGTTCTCAAGTTGTAATTGGATAAGGAGGAGTAAATCTTATAAATTGGATCTTGCAAGAATTGTAAGAACGCAAAGTTTAAGGTGTAATAAGTTGTCTTCTAATCCTCAACATTCACGTAAAACTTGATGATTTAAATTCACTTCTCCTGCTCTTAAAATAAACTAGTTCACTTGATATGTTCTCTCGATCTCTACACACAGTTTTCTATTATGTCTACAACTGAAATTCTACCAAACACGAGCTAATTTGGTGAAGTGCATTGACTGGATGGTGGCTTAACAACCTGTCCTTTTCCTTTCAAAAAAACTTGCAAGTCTATCAACCAATTAATACATGTCCCAAGTCCTTGGACTGGTGATACTATGTAGCAATTTGAAATATTTGCTACACTTTGGCGCTTAGGTGGAAAAATCTAGGACAATTCATTAGTTACAAATAGAAGGTTATAAATGTTTGTAAATGTTTCAACAAAGACCAAGGGAAACTATAAGTCAAACTCTCCTGTTTTAATTTTGCCAAAAATATTTGGAGTTCAACAGTTTATTTTTATAAATATTGTTGGTTGTTGTTCTCTTTGTAAGTATTCTACATTCTTTCTTTGCTCTATTACTTTCTTCATTTTCTGCTCTATTTTTACGCATTCTGTTTTATTCTCTTTTCAATATTTGCTTCATTTTTTAAATCTTTTAAATCCTGTTTTAATTCCTGCTGTTTTTAAATTATTTTAATTCTATTTTTTAAATTGTCTTAATTCGTTTTTTATTTGTTTATCCTTTTCCTGCCTTTGCTTTTGTTTTTTGTCCATTCATGTTACTATTATAGTTCTGTAGACAGTGTCTGAAGAACAAGTTTCCTCATAAAATTTAAGGGCTGCTATCTAGTGCTAACAGAAAAGGCCCAGGATGAAAATTTCTCCATCCAGTTCAAGGAGATACAAACATGAAACACCACTCCTTGTAGTTCTTTTGAAGTCTTGAATTTGTAGAGAAGTGGTTGTTAATTGTTTATAACAGAGACTAATGATATTTTCTATTAATTAGGTCTATGGTTCTTGACACATATTGACAGTCTTTAGGATTTTTAATCATTTCTGCAGTTTTTTTGGTGTATTTAAAATTTTCTCGCCATGCTTCCACAATAGGCCATTACACTATACACAATATGTATATGACGGGTTTTTTTGCTTGCTGCCATGATCCACCACACTATCGACAACACTGGTAATATTCTTGTGTCTTAATAAATTTCTTCTTAAAAAAAAAGAAGAGTAAAGGGAACCACAGTTAACTGTTGACTACATTTATCATCATCTCAGACAACATGAATTATAATTTTCTCAACAGAACCATTTCTGAAGAAGATAGTGAAAAAAAAAATGTGAGTGACAAACATCAGCATGGTACCTCACAGGCATGTGGTATTTCTTGTCCAGTTATCACCAAACGCATTAAAGCATGCCCGATCTCTGGTTCAGAGGGACAAAGCTCTGCCCACTTCAAGAAGTCTGAAAATCTCCATAGCAAGGGAGCAGGGCCTTCCTCTTTTTGTGAATCAATATATCCTCCCCGATGCGCAGCCAACACACCCTGTACAATATAAATATTTAATCAGCAATAAGTCATGAATCCTTATCTACTTCACAAACTTATATTATATCTAAACAGAGTTGTTTGACACAATCTCTTCATAACTGGCTAGAGATGTAAATTAAAAAACTGTAAATCATAATGATATCAATTCACAAATCCAGGTTAACTTCTTCATTCAATAGATGGGAACCAACACACCCACAAAAATCCATCTAATGATTAGGATCCACCAATTTCCATACACCAACCATATCAAAAACATCATCAACTAGAATCATAATAATAAAAATGAATCAAACCTTCAAGAAAGATTCTGCAAGTATTTGAGCAATACTAGCAGCTGGCATTGGATGAGTCTGCACCAGAAATTTTGCCTCCTCGAAGGACTCTTGTGCTTTAAGAGAAAGCAGCTGTAGTAGCTCAATTGGTTGCTTGTCGAAGGCCTCATGAAACGAGAGGCCCAAGGTGTTTGCAGCTTTTATGACCGCTATTATTCTCTTACATAGCCCACGCCCACTGCCTTGGGTAAAAATGACCACCAAACTCTCCAAAACCTAGCATTTTGAGCCAACATTTCACCACATTGTACACATCATCAATGGAAAAAATATCAGAGATGGGGGAGGGAAGGTTTGGACAAGTACCTGGAGTGGGTCAGCATGGCGCTTATCATTCAGTAAACCATATGTCTGCAGAAGTGAATGTACCTCCTCATCAAGCATTGACACTGATACATTGCTAGGAGGAGTTGACATAGAGGCAAGCTTCAAGGCTGCATCCACAAGTTTAAACTCAGATGGTATTTGCCCAGGGGAGAATTTGTATTGTAGTTGCTTGGCAGCAGTGATTTGCCCAAATTCCAATAAAGAAAGAACGGCCCTTTCCAGCTCTGCCGCTCCAACCCTCTCCTCCCACCTAGAAAAAGACATTTCCACTTTCAAGTTTTCTTCCTGTAACTGCACCTCATTTTTGAAACTGATAGTATTGGAGCTATCGTCGGTATCTGCACTTTTTTCTACGGATTCAAGAGCTGGGCGCCTCAACGCCACATATCCTTTGGCCCTTCGTTTTGGCTTTGTACCCCCACCAAAAGAAGTTGAAAGACCAGCATCCATCACTTGATTCCTGTGAGAGATTTGGTTGTTTTCCCTGGGCTCATATTTTTCTACAGTTCTATTCTTCATTGTATTTATATGATTATCCATCTTAGCTATTATACTTGCAGTTCGGTCAATAATACTGGAGTCGTTCTTGATAGCATTCTCCCCGATAGAAAAGGTAAAATTGAAGTCTCCTTCACTCTTCACCTGAGTCTCAGACTCAACTGCCAAGAGCCATACTTTGGTTTCAATTTCACGAAGAAGTTGCAACGGACAGACGCTGAAAAGTTCAGCAACAAGATCAGAAAAGATATTTAATTAAAGTTGAAAATAGAACGTAATCCTCAAATATGTTCCATACGGGTTGGAAAGACTAATCATCCCACTCAGCCATTGCAGAGAAAGCAATAAAAGTTCATGAAGCTCCCTTGCAGGAAGATCTTTCTCCACAGCTTCGGCATGTTTAAGAAAAAATAACCCAGCCTGCATTCATTACGGTGGAATAAACTTATAGCATAAAACAACACAGGATAATTCTTTAGCTGAACACTAACTATACCAGAAAGTAGAAATCAGACATACTTGAAGAGAAGGAAAGGAATATCTGATGAATAGTGTGTGGCAGTGGCTCCATAAAGCAACCCTCTCTTCTGGCACATCCCAAAGAAATTCCTTCCATTCAGTTACCATAGATTCAGCCTAGCATTTGTGGAAGAGGCAGAGAGATGAGGGGATAGTGTTCATGAGAAATATAAAAAACTATAACCAAAAAAGCTAAATGTCAGAAAGAAAAAAATGTATGATGGCAAAGAAAAATTATATAACTCAATATACGACAGAATTTATATAACTTTTTTAAGATCTCCAATGTGCTTATTAAACAGTAAAACTCGTAAACAAGAATTCATCATTCTCAATACAAGTGATATTGAGATATTGACCATCCATTTGATTAAATAAAATAATGATCATCTACACCAAAATTTATTCAGACAGCATCATTACAGTACGAGTAATTGAACTTAACAAATCATTAGACAGTTCTGTGCAAGGTAACTGAATCACATATAGATGTAGTGATTAAACAATATAGAATATAGCAGTACAGCATAGCTCAAGCTACACAGTTGGTAGCTTTGTGACAGCTGTAACTAACTCACCAGAGTTGTAGGATAAAACACTGTTAGTGCAGGATAAGGCCCAGCTATATATAGCTGTTGGCACTCATTTGTAACAGATTCTGAACAGATTCAATACAATACAACAGAATTTCTCAACTATGTTTTCTCTCCTTTTCCCTTTCTAATAAGCAATACTATTTTAAATGTAAAATGACAAAAAAAAACTACTCAAACCCCCTATATTTTGCAGTTTCAAATATAGTCTCAGCATTGATTTAATATCCACTGATGTATAATTAACTAGTCTAGTATGATGTTTGATGGACCAAAACTTATATTATTCAGATACGAGACAATATGAAGAGCAGTCAGATGAAAATCTGTACTAATATAACAAAATGAAATAAAGAAAAAACTAACTAAATTAGCAATAAAGGAGTTCTACTGTTACTTCGGTATAACCATTCAATTGATTGAGGTTCAAATCTAGGTATAGTCTATAACAACGACTCCATTTCACAAACAGGTTGACAAACTTAAATACTACCTGAGATTCAGTAACATGATGCATAGCAGATTTCCAGGGTGCACCACTGGCCTCCAACTGCTTGGCCCAATTCCTTGCTTGCTCCCAGTGCCTATTTTTTTCTAGAGCAGACAAGAGTGAAGCATCATCCCAATTTTCTTTACCTAAATGCAACTCGTTGTCTTTACGAAGTAGAGGCTCTGCTAAATTAATTTTCCAATAAAGCCTTCGATAGTATGCCGCTGCATTTCCACCATCACCAAAGTCTGTGGCAGCAAGAAGTTGCAGCAAGCATCTTTTCTCATAAGGAGAAGGGCAGGTTGAAAGCACAGCATCAGCAGCTGTAGCAGCAGTAGAACTAATCCAAGATGTCCCACTTTGCCCCTCTCTTCCTAAATTTGCATGTATGTGCGTTGGTTCTTCCTTAATTCGAGCAGAAAAGGAGCCCAAATGTGCAGAAGCTTCTGAGAGGCGCATTTGTGAAAATGCCTAGAGGAAAAAGAAAATTCAAAATTGGAGGGTTTTTATATTTAAAAATTAAGGCTAAAATCAAATAGAAAAAGCATCACAAATTTATCAGGTTGATATCAATATTGCACCAGAGACGTTATAATCCATGCACAGATTTGGTTAAAAATACACTTTCAGATTGGTAAAAAAATATTTCCATGGAAATATCATAAAAATAGTTCACAACAAACAACACATACTTACAGGTTTGAACTGACTTGATAAAAGTGACTGACTCTGTTCTTAACAAGAATTCAGTTTGATCAAATATTCAATACAGAAGAAACCTCAACAAACTAACCATCATGGCAGGGAATTCTCATAGAAAAAATGGTCAAAGATGTGCATTTTAGATGGTCAAAGAAAAAATGTTGAGGGAATATTTATGCAATTTAGATGTGCATTTTAAATGGTCGAAGAAAAAAAGTTGAGGGAATATTATGCAAAAAAATTCGGTCAATTTTGATTGCATAGAGTAGGCTTTATTTAGTTTACAGCATCAAGAAAGTGCCCAAAGTTCCACAGTTCAATCCTAGAAGCAAAATATGAATCTGAAGATTCTGAATGAAGCTTGAGACTCTTACCATGCTATATAGAAGGTGACCATCAATCCTAGACGCAAAATATGATTTTACTTTGTTTCTGTTAGCTTCTTATCTTTAGATTATCTCATAGAATTAGCTTCTTACCTTTAGACAATCTCTTGAGATTAGTTTCTTATTTCTTAGCTATTGTTATGATTTGTTTTCCTATTTAATTAGGATTTGGATCCCTGTATTAGTATATATAATAGTTAGTGTTTAATCTTATTGTATCATCAAATATATCTGTCAGATATGGTATGCAAATAAGTAGACGTGGTTCAATATTAATATATATATATATATATATATATGGGGAATGCTAGTACACACGCAGTCAAAAATTAGGTGTGTATTAGCAAGGTACACCTTCTATGTTTTGACAAAGATACCCAAACATTCCTCTTAAAACTGGTAAAATTGAATGGGTATTAAGGTGATTCAAGTTGTTATATTTTGTTTCTCTCTCACAATAAATGAATCTTTTCTGTGAACTAGACTTTCCGTCTTTTCTGGTAAAATTGAATGGGTATTAAGGTGATTCAAGTTGTTATATTTTGTTTCTCTCTCACAATAAATGAATCTTTTCTGTGAACTAAATTTTCCGTCTTTCATGGCTTCATATCATTTCCTTTGCCCAGTTTTATACAATAATAGTTGAAATCAATAAATCTCATTGCTCACACCCTTTTGATTTGGAAGCATCTAGACTCTTATTATTTTTTACTCTATTCAACATAGTGTTATTACAACAACAACAACCAAGCCTTATCCCACTAAGTGGGGTCGGCTACATGGATCAAATGACGCCATAGTGTTCTATCATAAACCAAATTTGGATCCAACTCATTAACCTCTAAATCCTTTCTAATGGTTTCTCTAATAGTTTTCTTAGGTCTTCTTCTACCTCTTTTAACTTGACTCTCCTCCATTTGATCTACTCCTCTTACCACGACATCTACGGGTCTTCTCTCTACATGCCCAAACCATCTAAGCCTATTTTCTACCAACTTTTCTACTATAGGTGCTACCCCCACTCTCTCTCTAATGATGTCATTCCTAATCCTATCATGTCTAGTCTTACCACTCATCCAGCGCAACATCCTCATCTCTGTTACACTTACTTGATTCTTGTGTTGACTCTTAACCGTCTAACACTCCGTACCATACAACAACGCAGGTCTGACTCCGTCAAAGGTCGTAGCTTTCTCTTGGAAACTCGCATATCCCAACAAAGATTAACGTGGCAAGGAGAAATGTCTTACCGTGCTTCATTGAATTGTGTTTTTTGTGGTGGTGGTGAGGAAAGTTCCTCTCACATCTTCTTGCATTGTGATGTGGTTAATATTAGTTTCTTAATACCACATAGTTTATTTGTGCATTTTGAATGTTGGAATGCAGATGTTTAGAACAAAAAGCTTAGCAAGGTTTTTGGTTAATTTGACACGTGTTTATATGGGTGATATGGAAGATTAGATATGATATAATTTTCAAGGATTGCATTAAGGGAATTGATGACATAGTGGATGATATAAAGGTCTTGTCGTGACAGTGGAGTTTAAATCGTTTGAAAACTATGTCTTGTCTCTACTATGAGTGGTATTGGAACCCAATGGATTATCTTTTGCAATAGCTTAGTGCTTGATTTTTGTTGTGTTTTGTTGTTTGGGCTGTCACATATTTGCTGTGTCTATTTTATAGTTCAATTCTTCTGCTTATTCGTTTTTCTTGTGTGATGTAACTTTCAATAACATATTGTTTTAAAAAAAAAACTATATTCTGCTTTATATACACTTAAATTTGGGTCTAGATATCAAATATAAGATTTCATTTGAGTTTCTTGTTTTTTCCTTTTTCTTTTCCTTTTGTTACAAGTAAAAAATATAAGATTTCCTTTAAGTTCTTAAATCTTTGCAAGAATCCAAGATATTCAATACAGTGAGAATAGTCTTTATAATTATATAAATGATCCAACCTATAGTTAAGAATTAAAATATCTGATATAATTAAGAAATGATTAATCTCATAGTAGAAGTATCATTATGTTTGTTTTGTCTCTAGAATGATAATGGATACAAAGTGAAAAACTGTTGACCTACAAGTCCAAATAGACTGCTCTAACCAATGGAAGACTTTTCAAAGAGAAGGAAATAGTAAAACGTTATGTGTTTTATATCTTAAAAAAATCAAAGGATTCTTATATACTACCAATGAGTGGAAGGACATTTGTAGTCCCACGAGCTGGACAGGTGAACCCACATTCTCATTCAACATTTTCCATATAAAACAAACCATTTGGCGTGATACTTTTTCTTTCAATTATTTAATTTAACTCTCAATGATTCTTGACCCACTATGATACTAACACCTTCCGACATGGATTAATTTAAGCTTACCATAATACCATTAAACATTCACCATACATGTAAGTTTTTTGTAAAGGATTTCAATTGATTGACTGGTTTTATTGTTGATCATTCACCATACATGTAAGTTTTTGCAAATAGTCTATAATGGATAATACTTTAAAATTACTCAAAAAATTTCTCGTCAGTGAGACATTATGTTTGGTTCGACAAAAATTGAGTTTTGAGGCACTTATTTTTTATTTTATAGGGGAGGTACTTGTATTTTTGTGGTTACATGACTAATCAAAACAAAAACAAAACAAAAAGCACAAAAACTACTCTAGAAAAGGAAGGGTTGACCGCGTCAATATTAGGGAGGCTCCAAAGATCTTCTAGTGGAGAGTCATGGAGGAGGAGGTCCATGTTCGATGAAGCTCTAAGTTTAGCCATAAAATCTGCACATTGGTTTCTCTCGTGAAGAATGTGGCAAATTATGACGTTACATTGCTCAATTAAATCCTTGATGTCTTGAATCAAAAGAGCATAAACATTAAACATCATGTTGGGACCTTTAATAAGATTGATACAATGTAAAGAATCCAAGTAACAAACTAACTCTGAGATGTCCATCTCTTTGGCCAACATCAGGCCCTCGTAAATATCAAATAACTCATCATGAAGAATGTCAGAAGAATATTGGATATAGTCAGAGAAACGTGATAAGAAAACCCTACATTATTTCTTAAGACACCACCACAACCAACTCTAATAGGAGAGCTGCGACAACTGTCTTCAAAGATACCGGAGAGCCAAACACTTGTATTTATTTCATCTTACTTTTATCCAATTCATTCATATCAATTAGGCTATCATCTCTGAAACGAGAAAAAAAATCAATTAGGCTATCATCTCAATTAGACATATAATTATGAATAGTCGTTGAAGTTTCAAGTGCTAGTCAACCGTGAAGCACCTATTGCGGTCCATTATGAAACTTGTCTAACTTATATTCCAAAAATTAAATAATTTTCTTATATCATAACTTACTTTTCACATTTAAAACTGATGTCAGTCCATTCTAGAGTCAATAGCTTTGAACGGAAGTATATTTGTCCTTACTAGTCTTTGGGAAGTTAACAACCACCCCAAACATTATTTTATTTATATTTTTGCAGAATTTCTATTTGACCTCCTCTCCCGACATGAAAATATGGATTTTTTTGAGTGGATAGAAATATAAATTAAAACTTCATTTTTTTTGACAAAAGATTAAAGCTTCATTATACAATTATATAATAATATACCAAAATCATAATCGAAAGGTGAATCCAAATTGGATCTGTTTAAAAAGAATCATTGGTGAATAATGAGGTTGGCTAATACAACCGGTCAAGTGGTATCAGAGTAAAACTCTTCTAGTACGATGTATGTGGTTCGGGGACGAACCAAACGGAAGCAGGCGCGCATGTAACGCCTCTGTTTGGTGGGCATGTAACGCTCGAGACTGATGGAGGCAGAGAGTGGTTCGGCTCCTGACAACTTCTAGGCAAAACCGAATCAGATTGAAATGAGAGGGATCCTTAAGCCATGCAAGTATGAAACTGCATGATTGAAGAAAGACTTGTAAGAATTGTTTGGTACTACCTATATCAACAAGATGCATCTTCTTCTCGGTAGACCAAACCATAAAAACTTCACAGTTAAACGTATTTGACTTGAAACAATTTTGAGATGAGTGACTTTCTGAAAAGTTTCCCGAAAAACGTAGGAGAGAAAACAAAACAACTAATTTTGATCAAATATCACTTTAAATGATAGTATGAATATTTTTGTATGCGCACATACAAGTAACAAAATTGAACAAAAAAAGAAATACAAGTAACAAAATTAATCACTAGACGTTTTAGTTCCAATTCTACAAGAAATTTTCTGAAGCTTTCATGTCAAAAAAAAAATGACAAATTTATAACTTCATAGCTACATCAATATTTTCTTTACAACAATTTTCAAGTACAAAATGTCAAAAATCAAGGTGACTAGAAGAACTAAAAAAACACAACCAAATTGATCTCAAAACTTGAGAACTTTTCTTCCATGGGAAAAATCTAAATTCTCCTCACACCTTCCATAGTCCATACACAAAATACCTATACTTGTGAGTTGTGACTCATAAATTTATAGTCACACCTCTTGCACCATTAACATAAGGTGATACTCCAGTGTTACCAGTATTCAACGAACCATGCCTAGTTGGATCATATTTTTCTCCATCACCCCAAAGAGCATAAGCTTCCTCACCGTGAGCCGCATCGTCCCCAATTTCGAGCTGCTCGTCGGGCATCCTCAAGGGTATGAATAGTTGTATAACAAGGAGAATGATTGTGGTGGAGACTATGTTCCATCCAATAACAAACATTGCTGCCACTAATTGTTTTAGGAATTGCATACCACCACTTCCACCATAGAATGCACCCCTTGAATTTGTCACTGGTAATAGTAATCTACATAAGGCTGGCTCTGCAAAGAGTCCTGTTAGTAGGCCACCCAATAGGCCAGCCACAGCATGTGTGTGAAATACTCCAAGAGTGTCATCAACCTTTAATACAAAAACAAAAAAAAAATCACAAAAAATTAAGTACAAACCTATATAGATTGGTCGATCGAAATCGAACAATTAAGATTTAATTTCTTTTTCAAATCCTTTAAACTTGTTATTTCTGATGACTGCACACCTTAATGAATGGTATTAAGCTAACTAAATTAAACACTATACCAAAATGATTAGACACAATGGAATAATATTAGAGATTCAATGCTATTTTTGATGTGTAGTTTGAAATTTTGTGTGATGGTGATATTTGAGACTCATTAGGCAAATCTAGATATTATGCTTAGATGAAAAATGTCATCGTGCCACTATCACACAATGGTAGGCAGATGAGTTCAAGAAATGTTAGAAAGGAATGAATATAAAATTAAACATTTTTTTTATCTTATAAAATTAACAAAATTTGATTTTGGTTTTTAGTTTACTACTTTTTATTAATTACTTTTCTAAAATATAAAAATGTGTGTTTTTAATATAAAAAAGAGGCTGATTTGATCTAAAAACAAATTATTTTTAAATTATACCCTGAAACAAATAAAAAAAATTACAGGGATGCTTCATTTTTTTGTCAACAATAAGAAGAAGCTTACTTCCCTAAAAAAAAAGCTTACTTCTATACATAAAAAAATCACCTAACTATTTTTTTGACAATTTCAACAAAAAAAAATCAAAATCTATTTCAAACAGAATATCCAAGCAAGAAAAGTAGAGTGTAGAGTATTATTTACATTTTTTTTGAAGGAAGTGTCATTTTCATTATAATGTGTTTATTAATACTTCTATCATTTTCATATATTTTCTTTTAAATATTATATTAATTATAAGAAGGAGGATAAAGGCATCTTCAATATCATATCATATAAATATAGTACCTTGTTTAAAAAAGAATGAAAGTGGACCATAAGAAAAAGAAAGTTGTTGGAATTTGGAATCAATATTGGAAACCTGGGGCATTGGTCAATTTTTCCACCATTGAACAAGGATTTACAAACATGTGACCTAGCAAAGAGGAACCTTCACCTAAACTTCTTCCTTTAACATTGGAATATACTACCTTACACAACTATTCATGTACTATATTATTATAAAATCAAATATTTCACATCGATAATAGAAGTTGAACATATTTTCTTGCGAGATATGAGTTAACTTCATAACTAATCTTAATCATCGACAATCTAGATTTTTATCATACACGAGAGTTGAACATATTTTTTTGCGATGTATGAGTCAACTTCTTAACCAATTTCAGTTATCGATAAACTAGATTTTTATCATACATGAGAGTTAGATATGTGTAAATGTAAACCAAAATATAATTAAGCCATGCTATATTTAGTGAGTGGACTAAAATTCAGAAAAATTCTCTGTGAAGAGAAACTCTAACCTTTTGTAGAAGACTTGACTTTTTATGCAAGATCATCATTGAGACCCAAGGAATGCTCCCAGATAGAATTCCCATCACAATAGCCGCCCACGATTGCACAAGCCCTACATGATGCAGACATACCATTCACATTAATTGTCAACAAAAACTGCAACTATGGTTACTAATTAAATCATTATGATACTAGCTACTGTACTTTTTGTTAGTATCAAAATATCAGTGAGTGGCCAATTTCAGTAATAAATGTTCACATCTACTTTCTCCAATTTCAGTGAATGTTTTTAATGATTTTAAGAAAACAAAAAACATCAATTCTATTAATATTTTTTTTAAGAAGCTAAATTAATCCACTCAAATTGGCATCAGAGAGAATTGAACCTGAAACTTTGAGGTGGAGCACACTCGCACGTCTCAAGCCAATACCACCAAGCCAACCTAAATGAGTTTCTATTCTATTAATATAAAATTCATATTTCAATTGGGGCACACATAATGTTATGACTTAAACTCAAAAGAGGCAAATTTAAAAGATTAGTTTATCAAGGGGAGAGTCCACAACTTAAGTATCAGTTGTATTCACAATGAGTTTGACAAAATCACAATGAGCGACCATGATTTTGCAAAAACCACACTTTAACACTTCAATAAAATCATGGTGCTATCGTGATTTTGATAAATTGACTAGTTCATTCGTCACAAGACCCTCAAGACTGAAATACAATTTAGTTTTTTCATGTCATCATGTGACATTCACAACACATAACTTAATCATGCTACTCATGTTTTGGCATCAAATTCAAACTCTATAAGTAGTATATTATACAACATTTTCATAATAACACTTATTCACAATGTCAAAAACAGAACAAGCATTTCACCTACAATAAGAAAGTAATGCATATATTACCTGCTCCTGGTGTGATGCATACAAGTCCAGTCATCATACCCTGAACAGCTCCAATAACAGAAGGCTTCCCAAAGAACACAACATCAAGAGAGGTCCACACAAGAAGACTAGTTGCTGCACAAATGTTTGTGTTCAACACAGCAATTGAAGATGCAACATTTGCTGCATATGGTGCTCCACCATTGAACCCTGACCAACCCATCCATAACAATCCAGCACCTGCAAGCATCAGCAACACATTGTTTGGTGGAAACCTTTCCCTATCACTCTTTATCCTTGGTCCAACCTGCACATAATTTGTTGCCACATTAATTAAAAAACCAAATTTCTATACCAAAAGTGAAAAAGTACCGAGAAAATATACGGAGTTGGATCCTCTACAGCAAAATCTCAATCGTTAGATTAATCTAACCGCTAAGAGATCAACACTCTAAACCGTTGAATTAATCAAACGGTTGAGATTTGATTGAAAGAGCTGGAGTTTGGTGAATCATAAATTATGAAACATTAATTGGTTGATGGTTTCTATTAACTGAACTTATGTTCAACTTTAAATTGCAGTATCCAATTGCAATCACAATCACATTATTGAAGTTTTAAATGATTCTGCAATTCATAACTCAATAATTACAATGTAATTGCAATTATAGGTACAGAAATTTTAAAATCTTGAATGAGTATTTAATGCCAAAACCAACCACCAATGGCAATTAATTTATAGATTACATAACTATCATAGAAATAAAGTAAAATATAGATAACATTTCAATTTAACCCCATGAAAAAAGGGAAAGTACCCCCTTGCTTTTAAGCAAAATTAGATGAAGAGTAGTGAAAAAGTTGAAACTTTTGTGCTCCATGAAGGAAGGGAAGGTACATTTAAGGGCCGTTTGAATTCACTTATTTGAGTTTATCTATTGACATAAACTCTTGTGCGACTGTTTGAGAAAACTTGTGAAAACAACTTATGACATGTTAATAAATTGTTTTCAGCTTATTTTCACAAGCTCTCTAAGATAGGTTATAAAAACAATTGATAGCTTATATGAAAACACTTTACTTTTTATTCTCTTTTGTTATAAAAATAGCTTATACATAAGCACTTTTCATGATAAGCGCTTATGTAATAACTTATAAGCTGCAAAAAAAGTCTTTTAAGCAAAATTAGATGAAGGATTGTGAAGAAAATACAAACTTTATGCATCCCATATGAATGTATGATGAAAGGGAGGGTACCCTTTAAGTTTTCAAGCAAAATTAGATAAAGGGTTGTGAAAAAAATACAAAATTTAAGTACCCCATAAGATGAAAGAAAGTTTAATTACCCAATAAGCAGCAGTGAAACCAGCAATTCCAGAAGAAAGATGAATAACATAGCCACCAGAATAATCAATCACACCCCAATGGTAAAGAAATCCACCCCCCCAAAGACTAAAAGCACCAACAGTATAAGAAAAAATAAGCCAAAGAGGAACAAAAGCCATCCAAGCTTTAATATTCATTCTTCCAAGAACAGAACCAGCCAACAAAATCATAGTAATAGCAGCAAAAGTAAACTGAAAATAAACAAGTGAAGCCATAGGAAAAAAAGGTTCTTCCATAGGTGTTTCAATATCAACACCATTCTTGTAATAGTGAGTACTTGCAGGTACTTTCGCTCTAGCAACAAGAAATTTTTGTCCTAAAGCCGGTGCACCTTTACCCCAGAAAGGTAAAAGTTCATCACCAAAAGCCATTCTATAAGCAACAAGAACCCAACAGATTAAAACTGCTGCAAAAGCATATAGTGCCATGAAAGCTGAATTCACTGCCCATTTCTTTTTCACTATGCTTGCATAGAGAATTACTAGTCCTGGCATGCTTTGTAGACCAACAAGTGTTGCTGCTGTCATTTGCCATGCGTTGTCTCCTTTGTTTAGCCATGCTGGTGATGTTGGAAGATGTTCTTGGTATGCTGGTGATGCTGCTGCCATGGTTCTTCTTCCAACTGGTTAAAGTCTTGTTCTTCAAGTTTTGATGAAATTTGAACAAGATTTTCACTATGTACAAATTTACTATTTGTTTGAGATGAATCAGTTTTTGATTTTTTGGTTACTATATAATGAAATGAATTAATATGGAGTTGAAAAGTTGGATACCTTGGTTTGAATATTTGGAAGCTACGTGTAAACTGTCATTGGGTTCTCATAGCAAGTTGTACTAATATCTAACAACCAATCTAGAAACGGAAGTTTTTTTTTTATCTTAAACTTTTGACTTTTCGTTGAGAATGATGGGTTTGGTTTAAGAATACAAGTGGAATTAGGATTGTCATCAACTTATTAAAGATTGCAAGATTAATTTTGTACAACAGTATCAATTAGGCAGGGCAATTGTGGTAAATTTTCTTTCGAGTTTGTTCGAAACAACATCCATAACGGAGATACCTATTTTTAGATATTTAAATAAGTCTCACATATACACATTACTCATTTATAATACTTAAGAAATACTCAATTTTTCTAATCCAGCGTCTCACACAATAAGACCTACTAATTAACTATCAATAACTTTATATCATTATATTTAATCTTTTTAATATTAAAGGTGTGTGAGTCACGCTTAAGATTGGAGTCTTAAGGGAGACCCCCCGGGTCTTATAAGACCCCCGGAAAAGTTTATCTCCAACAAGGGTACCTAATAGATACTACGTTGGTCCACCGGTGCATGGTGAAACTTGATAGCGTGTGGTCCAATGGATATTGTAAGAGACTCTGATACCATCTGAAATATTTTGATTGAGGTTAAACAACTCTATAACATCGGCTTGTGAGATGATGATGTCTCCTATTACAAACACATGTTTATGTTATTTTTATTTTATCTTTTTTAAGAATTTTAGTAACTATTAAACTCACACACGTAAGTGGACGAACTTAAATTTGAAATATAAATATTTTATTCAATCCAGCAATTTCGTATTTTTACCTGCAGAATTAAGATTTATGGACTGCGTGACAAACATTTATTACTCGGAAAAAAGAAGATGAAAACGAAATAATGTCATTTTAAAATTGGAACACGCTGTCTGCTGTCTGTCCTGTACAGATGGCAATCCGTGATTACGGATAGTTACTGGTTAGTGTGATCAATGCAGTTCAGTTCAAAGGTTGTCAACTTTGTCGTACGGTAGCTTAACTTGCCAACCAACTAGTCAATGGATGAGAATTCAGCAGGGTAAAGTAATGGACTTGGAGCATTTTAATTTATTGCAATTCAACCAAATTATGTGCACTATAAAACTTGAATTGAAAACATATGCTTTCATATGTTGCCGAAAATACTTCAGCAAGTACCACTAATTAGTATATGTGCACCTCCGTTTTTAAATATAGAACACCCTTTTGTGAAAAACACAAAAATTAATAAAGTTGATTATTGTATTAATTTTGATGATAATTGTTGTTATTTTATAAATTTACCTTTTAGGATAGAGGGTTTGTTAATGTTTTCAAAATTTTTTTTTTTACGTATCGAAGGAAAATATATAACATAAATAGGAGTATATTGGTGAAGAAATAATTAATGTTCTTTAAAATTTGAAAAGAGTCTTATAAAAAAGGATAAAGAGAAAACTAAAAAATATCTTATAATTAGGGACATATGTAGTATATTATTATAAGTAGTTTTACCATTTTCATATAAATTTCCCTAAAAAAAATACATTTTCATATAAATTAAAAAATATTGTTAACTTTTTATTGGAAAAAGAAATTATGAATAATTTTGTAAAAATGATCTCATTAATGACATGGAAGAGGGATAAAAAAAATTAAATAAGATAGAGTCATAAGTAAATACTCTCTCCAATCTTATTTATAAAAAACAATTGATTATTTAGATGATTCATTTTATAGCTATAACGCTTTACGCCTCTCTCTTTCTCTCTCTTCTCTCCGTCTCAAACCCCAACTGTCGGCCCTTTCTTCATCTTGTCTACCGAAGAGGGGTGATTTATGGTCAATTTTGATCCAAAATCACCCATCTGAGTTGTTTTTCTTCTATCCTGATTAAATAAGTTGTTTCCACATATTTTCAGTTTTCTTTCGTTTGTTTTTGTGATTTTGTCGTCTCTGCACCACTCTGTTTGTTTTGATTTCTCGTCTTAGTGCAGTGTTTCTTTGATTCAGGTTGAAAGATTAGCTTTGAGCAAGTACAGATCCGATCAATGACTTTGGCGTCATCAACGTTGCAGATTCGGAGACATGAGTATTCCAGAGACTTGAATATAGTCGCATTTGTAGGCATAGGTACTTTGTCGTTTTATGCTATTAACATGAATGACGTGAGTTTGTTCGCAGATTCATCCTTTTCGTTTTTAGCGACTTTGGAAATGTACTGTATCGATGTACTCTATCAATTTGAATGAATGAATGAATATCGCTTATTTTTGTCAATTTTTTTTTAGATGATTCATTGAATAATTGATGTATCTTGTTTATTCAATGAATCTAAGCAGTCAATTGCTTCTTATAAATTAGATCAGAGAAAGTAATAAATAGTATGATATGAAAAAGAAGATTAATGAAGCATTGATATTCTAAAGAGATATATAATAAAACACAATATTTTTTTCTCCAAAGTGCAATATAATAAAACGTAGTGGGAGTTATGACACTAATAATTTAGAATTTGATGAAAAAATAAATAAAGTTTGACAAATAATTATTTTAATAATGTCCGTTAAAATTGAACTCAGATTGTTTAAATGATTCATTAATCGCTTAAGCTTGTAGAGTGTGCTCACTCTTAGGTAGGACCCACTAGTTATTAGAAAAATAATTAAAGAAAAGTTTTTTTTGGAGGAAAAATAAATAAGACTATTACTTTTTTCACCCTATGACATTCCCTTGCATCCTGTAAAATTTTCAAAAATGGGTCTAAACAATTGAATTTTGGATTTTGAGGGACGGAGTCCTACAAGAAGTCCCTTGTTGAACAAAAAAAAATATGAAAAATGGGTCTTGATTCTTGATTTTTTTCCTGATTTTATGGCCAAGTTTCAGAGCAATTCGATCGAATAGCCAGAATATCGTTTTTTGTGACTAAGAACAACTAACAATGACCTAAAATAGAATTATGAGAGTTAGAAAGATTAATATGATCCTTAAAATGACTATCCATGTTACAAACATGTTCAAAATTTGTGTTGATACAGTTCGAATTATATAATCCGAACTGTTTTTCCCTTGAATAAGGGTGTTTGGATTCTATAATCGGAAAAAATCAATGAACGCGCCCTATTTTTTGGGGGTTTTTGGATTATAAATTTCAAATTGGTTACAACTCATTTTTTCACCCCATAATAAAGGAAAAACTCAGTTCGGATTCTAAAATTCGAAAATCTCAAAAGCATTTTCGGAAGAAAAAAATAGGGCACGCGAAAAATGAGTAGTGTGGGAAAAGTAATAGTCAATAAATAAAGGTTACTTAATGGGTTTGACCAATGATCAATAAAGGTATTAAATTCGAGGAATTTATTTTTCCATCCTCCTCACTTCTCACGTATCCTTCGAATTTTTGAAAATATTCCTCTTTAGATTGTATAATACAAACTCCATTATGGTGTATTTTGGATTATAAAATAAGATTTGTGTTTAACTACTTATTTCAAAATAGTGGGATGCATTATTAAAATGGATTAAATGAACATTACCAAAATGACATAAATTTAAATAGATATTATACAAATTATGAAGAATTAAATATATTTTATTATTTGATTAATAATTCATAATACATTTACATTAACATTAACATAACACTTATAGCAACAAAAAATTAGACACCTAATACTAAATCTGCAGCACGAGAAGATGGAGAAGGAATGAGTGAAAGACTTGTCATCCCCCTCACACATCCTCAGAAGGGAGAAGAAGGGAATACAAGATGACAGAATGGGAGAAGGAGACTCTGATGAGCAGCTCCGAATTTAGCCGGAGGGTCTAAATTTGCAAAGTGGGACAACACCCATTGAAAATTCATATTATCCTCAACGACGAGGTGAGAACCATGTTCTATAAATTTGGTCAGCATAGTTTAAAGGGATCAATCAAATTAGGTGTTTCCTTGGTCAAGCCTTTCTAAGATATTCGGGAAAGTTTGACTCGGCCCAGGACCTACGAAAAAATCATGGCTTACATGGATAAATCCGATGAAGATATAAGTTTGGCTAATCCATAATATCATGTGTGTTTTATAATGTTATTTTACATTGTTAAATTATGTTGTTGAAATTGCTATGTTTAATGTATGTTGTTGTACAATTTTATTTTATTTTATTTTTTAATTTTCATATTATATTAACACAATTTGATACTATTTTGAATTATATTATCAGAAATATTCTTGGAATAATTTTGGATTATGCAATCAAATAAGTTCAGAATGTGGATTGTGGCGTTACAAGCAAGCTTTGGACGATTTATTGTGTGTTTAATCATATTTGGTTGATTTGACAATTTTAAATGTTTTATTTGTGATGAAGATGAAGAAGAGGAGGAGGGAAGAAGATGAAGAATGTTAAAAAAAGTTAGGTGTTAGTGGTGCACTATTAGGTCTTGTAGACATGCATTATCTAATGGACGTCATTTCGGGAAAACAATCAAACTGTTAATATTAAACAAATTAACGAGGTCTTTGGTGGACCGCTTACAATATGTATCCACGATAGACCTTAGGTTAACGTTTTTTACGAAGAGGATTTATTTGGTTGACGAAGGATAACTTGAGGGACCAAATCATAACGTTAACTAGTTAGGGACTAATATGAAAAAATTAAATAAGCTCAGGGACCATATATCCAACTTAGGCTAATTTTTATTTGAGAATGAGTTATGATATCATGGTCACTCTTGACCATTCTTACTATCCCCAAAATTGTTATACAGTTTATGTCGGGATAGTACGATGATCATCAAAGACATTCACATAAATTATGATATGAATTCTGGGTTTTGGTAGACTTTGGATTTTATAGTTCGAAAACCTGTAAAAAGTGTTCAAATCATATAATTTAAACAAGGATATTTTGAAAATTTTGGAGGACGCATGGGAAGTGCAGAGGGTGGAAAAAGAATTTCCATTAAAATCCGTAGTTATATGTGTATTACCAACAACAAGAGAATTACGTGACATAAAGAATGAAGAAATAGTGTGCAACGTAGGTGTTTTGATGGTGGAAGTCAGTTTAGCAAACATGCTATACTTTTGCTGAAACCAAGATGTTGTTTTCAGGCCGATCCTAGTATTACTGTATCCTTTTAATTATTCAAATGTCTTTTTTATTGTACTATTTGTTGCAAAAGACTCATTCATAATCAATGTTTTATAAAAATATATTTTCAATAGATTTAATCAAAACGAGTTAAGAAGGAAATATATGTGTATGTGCGTGCGCGCGCGCACACACACGCTAATTACTAAGTAAAAAATAATAAATTTGATGTCTCTAAAGTGGTGTCCTAGCCAACCGCCTCTCTCGTCCTAACCTCCCACCCACACACACACTAAAAATAAAAATTATATATGCGACAAAGAAGACCAAATAATATTGTGTACCATTTAATCAATGTTTTACTTGATGGAGATTTTGTAGGAATATTTGTTCTATCTTTTATACTCTTATCCAAATTAGAAGTGCATGAGATATTATTTTCATATTTAGTTGTTCAATGAACCTTCTTTTAGAATATGAAAACCACAAGTAATTTTATGTATATCTAGAATCATTGTCTTTAATAAAATAACATTCTCTACTTTCTTGATGTAGTGTTAAGATTTTCAAATGGTTGGATGATATTATTGTTTCTCTAGGTACAAAATGTATGTTTGACTTTGTTCAATAATTTTGTATTTAATAATATTGATAAAAATAAAATACCACGACATGTATAATTAGCAAAATCCATTTGTCTACTCAATTGATGTGCCAATTCAAGTTGTTCATCATTTTTTGAGGTATGTCATGATGTTTGTTCACATCAAATGACATCAATACTATTTTATTACACAAGTTAGTTATGTTCATATCAACTATTTTAATAAATTGTTATATAAGTTTAATTTCTTGATGTACCAAATCTTAATTAAATAATAAGTTTGTAACATCAAATGTATTTCATTTCAAACCTATATTCAGTATTTTTTAGAAGTTCTTCAGAAGTTGTGATAATATTTATATCATCATAAAAATCAATTATAACAAATTCACTTTCAAATATTTTCTTAAAATGGACAAATGATGTCGTTCTCATATTCCTCACTAGAAAATATTCACCAACAATATTATACGCAACATATATCTATATTGTTTGAGTGAATAAAAAGAGTTATTCATTTTTAATTAAGTCATCTCCTTCGATAGTTTGAATAGTATTTAAATACGCACACTAACGTTAAAAAGAGAACTATTAAATTAAATGAAGGGTGAAAAAGTTTATTAAATAATAACTACACCTAAAAAGTTGTGACATTTTCTTATAAATAAGACAAAGTATTTTTTTGAAATTTTTCTTATAATAAAGATCGGAGGGAGTATAAATCTTCTATATACTACACAAAAAATCTCATTACAAAGTTAATTAAAATAAAATTTCAATCATATTTCGCATCAAAAGAATATGGGAGCCCCGCATTATTTTTTGGGAATAGAACTCATTCCCACATCATCAGGTATTCTCTTATCTCAGCATAAACACATTCGTGATATCCTCCAATGCTTTGACATGGAGGGCGCAAAGCCATCACCCACACCTCTCTCAACAACTGCTGCTCTTCAACTCCATGATGGAACACCATCCACTGATGCTATTGAATATCGTAAGATAATTGGAGCTCTTCAATACCTAAATCTTACGAGACTAGATATCTCTTTCGCCATCAACAAGCTTGCTCAATTTATGCATAAACCCACAACGCAACATCTTCAACATCTTAAAAGGATTCTTCGCTATCTCAAATCCACCATTAATCATGGTATCCTTTTGCAACCCTCATCCTCGTGCAACTTAGTAGCCTATTCTGATGCAGATTGAGGAGGAAATGTTGACCGCACCTCTACATCCGCATATATCATGTTTTTAGGTCTGAATCCAATCTCATGGATGTCTAAGAAGCAACGAACGGTCGCAAGGTCATCTACTGAAGCAGAATATTGAGCAGTTGCCACTGCTGCATCTGAAATCATGTGGCTTGTAAACCTACTTAGTGAGCTTAATGTTCCCATGGCCACTACTCCAAGATTACTTTGTGACAATGTTGGAGCCACTTACCTTTGTGCCAATCCGGTTCTCCACTCTCGCATGAAACACATCTCTATGGACTACCACTTTGTAAGAGAGCAGGTACAAGCAAACAAATTGCAAGTCTCTCATGTCTCTACCAAAGATCAACTTGCAGACATCCTCACCAAACCTCTCGCTGCAGGCAAGTTCAATGAAATCACATCCAAGATAAAAGTTACAAATGGTAACTTTATCTTAAGGGGACATATTAAAGGATAGACATTCATTATAATATTTTGGCATAAAAAGTATGATATCTAGTCAACACCTATTCATCAGAATATGATTATATTCATTAGTATGTATTACTGTCATTTACTAGGATATAATGATAATTCATAGAACAGAGTCTCGGTCAACTATAGAAGTAATTATCTTTCCATTTACTATAAGGTATTCTTATGTATATATGTAAGCTACTATACATCAATGAAAAACACTCAAAATCAAATACTCTCTTATCTTATAATTCTTAAACTTGAAACAAACATCCCCTAAGAGTAATGACTACCTAGTCATGCTTGCTTTGCAGCAACCGTAATGTGACCTTTAATTTGAAAAATAAAAACGTGTATGACTCACTCAAAGAATAAATCAATTATTGATATAATAATTATATTATTAATATTTTAAAATAAATAATTATCCACTTAAAAAGTTCTACAGTTTGTGTGTTTACATGTATTTTATAATTCTAATTATCTTTTAGAGCAAAAGCTCATTTATATCTAATTAGCTTCACATCTTCAAAAGCGCGGACTACTAGTCCAAAAAAATTCCTTTTACAAAACAAGTTTAATTTTACTTCGATTTACTCCTTGATGAGATAAAACCGCAAGTGCACGGCTCTATCGAAGTAGTAAAAAGAGAGTATCGTTCCAATATGGAGTTGTTCAATTCAATTAACTATATTTGATGATTAGAAGAAAGTTCAGCTGTAAAGGTTGGATTTTTAACGATAGAAAATAATGATAAAAAGCGCCTTGGGATTATTGGTTCATCTTGGTGACAAACCCTTCTCAAACCAAACCCTAAACCTAAACTTTATATTGGACTTACTTTCTAAAGAAAAGTTTCTCTTAAGCGTATCAAAGTTTCTCTTGAAATCATTGAGTGTGTTCCTCTAGCAACCACGCCTATTCTCATGGTTGATTGCTATTAGAATCCTTGAAGAACGAAACTTTATTTGTCTCAAGGTTTGCTAGACTATTCTCATGTTTCGCGATCCTTGTCTAATTTCACTTGTTCCAATATCAACCCTCCGCTGTCGCTTAATGAGTTTGGTATTTGTTAATTCATTATATAAACGGTGAAATTAGATTAGAAAGTAGATTTATATAAAATTAGGGTTTGA
>Ga0315915_1001557_pt1 | contig 27912 bp, 11 predicted proteins | sample MpolbnodulesMG_FD_207738 | JGI IMG/M metagenome (GOLD analysis project Ga0315915, IMG submission 207738) | Medicago polymorpha root nodule microbial communities from Los Angeles, California, United States - branched nodules | ecosystem: Host-associated > Plants > Roots > Nodule | place: USA... | reverse complement strand
CTGAGCGACCAAGATTCTGAGAACTGAAAGAGGCGGCGATAGAGAAAGATTGAGAGCGTGACAAAGGTTATGGTAGGGGAAGAATAACGAAAAGTGAGAGGCGATGGGGCTTTCGAGAAACATGGAGAGGTTCTGCAATGGGGTTTTGATAGAGAGAGGTTCACATCGAAAGAGAGATAAGGGTTCGAGAGAGAGAGAAAGAGAGCTTGGATGGTGAATGAATGAATGACGGTGAAAGGTTTTTCACTTTGGAATGAATGAATGACGGTGAGGGTTCCGATTGAGAGAGAGAGCTTGGACAGTGAGAGTGAAAAAGTGAAGAAGGAAAGTGTGGGTGCGTTTTACGATGGAGGAAGGGATAAGGTAAAGGTGAAATTTTTTTTTACATCAGGCAGTTCTCACCCACTGATGTAAAAATAAGTTAGCCAAAGTTTTCATTTAAATTGCGAAAATGCCACCGCGTGTTTTTTCCTTCATTTCAATTATGCACTGATGTAAATGTTATATGCTATTAGGAATTCCCTTCATGTGTTTATGTCAACTGATGTAAAAACTCACAGTGTGTATCTTTCCCTTCAGATATTTTCCGTGCTGATGTGAAAACTAAAACCCTCTTGATGTTAAATGTATATTTTGTAGTAGTGTTTATACTGGTTCCCCTTCTAACCTATATGTACAGTCACTCTAACACCTTATGGAAGATGCATACACATTGATGTGTCATATCATTTCCTTAGAGATTTGACTAAAGAAGGAGTAATTGAACTGGTGCACTGTAGTTCATAGGACCAAGCTGTTGACGTTATGACAGAGACACTAAAACTTGAAATTTTCTTGAGAACAAAACTGAGAGTCTTTGATGGATCAAGCTTATAATGATGTGTATACTGTTATAAACTGATCTTTTATGAAGTTTAGTTTAAGGGAGGACATGTTAGGATTAGTACATAATTATGTTTAAACTTTGTGATTTAATCTTGGTTTTAGAAGATTACTAATTTGAGTCAAATGGTAGTTAATTATTATGATATTTGCTACCATTATATCCCGTAGCACAGATATGGTACCAAATATATTATATTTTCCTGTAGTCTAACATCATAATCTATGCAAAACGTTCTATATGAAAACAAGTTCTCTTAACTACCTTTGTTGCTCTTCATAATTAAATTCTTAACTAGTATTATATATTTTTTTTATTAAGACATGCCACTCCACTCTTTATGCGATGATATCTTCCTCCTATTTTATAAAAACTTGTGCTACCTATAGTTAAATTAAAATCAAAATTAAAATATATTATGTAAGTAGATTTACTATTTATTTTTCTCGTTATGACAAACCCTTAACTCAAAAATGGCACGCTCACACAACCAATTATTGGAAAATATTTACATAAACCAAATCGATGACTATAAAGAAAAACAATAAACTCTTGTCAAAGAGAAAAGCAACAAGTTCTTGTCATAAAAAGAAGAGTAAAACTGTTTGTCAAAAATAAACAAAAAGTAGGAAGTAAATTTCTATTTCGAAAAAAACCTTTGAAAAGGGAGGAATCAAATTCCATTAAATAAAACCCGGATATAAATCCCTAAAAAAAATACAAAAACCATAATGGTATGTAGTAAACAAAATATTCTACTTTCAAGGATATTTTTTACTCGATAAATCAAAAGATAGGAAAGACAATAAGGAGGATTAAAGATATCCCAACTAGGTTGTCACCACTTTTTTATGCCGCCTACTCAATTATATTATTAAAAAAAGGAAAAATATATATACATGGGTGACCAATACCCTTAGAAGGCTGAATAATTAGGCAATCAATGACGATCTCGCACTACAAGAGAATATGTTATTTGCTCTGCCCATTTTCGCTGCTAATTCGTAGCTAATTTCTAGGAAACGAATAAAGAATATAGCTAGAGATATGCTACGGAATACCTATAATCGGCCGTAGCATGGATTGAGACAAATTTGCTAGGGAATTAATCCAAGTAAACCCGTAGTTAAAAGAATAATTGTCCTAGCAAATATTTAGTTGTTCCATAGCAAACAAGCAGTCAAAATTTATTATAAAGCTATCTCCTAGCTTTTGTGCCTCTGCAGTCAAATGTAAAAGGCAATACATATTTTCTCAGAAGCATCTGCGCCAAGAAATACAACTTACGATTCCATAGGAGCATTCTTGTTATCAACTATCAAGTTCACCTTGAAGTGAAAAAAGTTCTAGCTCAAGACTCGTCCTGTGTAGATTGATTACAAATATTGTAGGAACTTATACATTGTAAGAAATAAGAGCTCACACCATAAATATGAATTCATAAATAATCACTATTTAACCAAATATAGACATACCATATGTGTGGGGACATGAGTAGTATGTAGAAACTGCTCAACTAATAAAAAATCTTCCTTATCATGAGGAAGTGGAGATATGTCATACTCACAGTGGAGCTTCTTATAATTATCGTCAATGGAGTCATCACTGTTGACATCAAATTCCACTAGCCTTAAGACTATTTCAATATGTTGAAGGACTACTAACATTTTCGCCAACCAAAAAAGCAAAATTGTTTTACATAGCCAAATAATTATCATCTAATGCTAGTGGAAATGTGACTTAGAATCAATTCAAATAAACTATGACATACATTTAGTCATGTTATGTGTCCAATAAAATCTGAATGATCATGAAGTGTTGAGTGTGGTATCTCTATATAATTGTTTTTCTTCATCGGAGCAAAAATATTTTTTTCTTAATTATCATAGTATGCAGAAAAAACATTGTGAATGTAAGCGAGACCAGTGGCCAAAAAGCAACACTTTTTCCTTTCCAATAATGTCAAGGATGAAGATCAGAATCAATGAGATCAAAGTAAACAGCTTTGAGCCATCTTACATGAAATCTATAGTTCAATTATTTTTGCGGAAGACCTCTAATTCACACAAAAATTTAGAGAAAGTAAAGGACACAAAAAATGATGACCTATATCAATGACTTCATATAAACTCTTTCAATAGATACCCCGATATAGTACTTAACCAAACGGTGCCAGAAATCGTGTCCATGAGTGCTAAAATTAAGCTAATTACATGAGAGCTATTACTGAATACATTACTCCTTCATCTATGCCTAATTACTTTCTGCAATAACTACACGACAGTGAATACTCTTAATTACATGACAGCTAATGCTCCTAATTACATATTCTATGAGTGCTAAAATTAAGCTAATTACATTGTTTTCTATTAACTTTTCTATTTTTTAGGAAGTTTTAATAAAAAGTAAAAGTTGTGTATCTAAAAATAGGCATAGCCGGTACACTACAAAAAAAGAAAGGCATAGCCGGTTAGCAAGTAAAAGACTTTTTAAAAAGTGATATGTGGACCAATGTTTATGCAAGTGTGCAAAAGCGTTTGACAGAATGTTCATGCATATCCTTGCTCAACATTGTAGGGACATTTGATTTGTCGGAGTGGTGGGACATACATTTGATTTCATTCAATAAATGAGTGAATGTTACTAGCATTCCTCGTTTATTTTTTAGCATCAAGCATATGATTTTTTTTAAAAAAAATGCATTGAGCATATGCAAATTTCATAGCTAAACTATTTTGGAGAAAAAGATCAACTTGAAATTCTTTCGTATTTTAACGTGAACTATACGGTCTATACTTCATTCATATATCCATTAACACTAATAACTATCTCATTATTAGGTTATCTTCAATGGATATCAAAACTTGAAAACAGTTCCCGTGAGCTTAACTCAGTTGGTAGGGACATTGCATAATTTATGCAGGGGCCAGAGTTCTAACTATGGACACCTCACTTCTCCACATTTAATTGTGTGAGCTCTAGCCGCTAGGCTACTACACCAAAAAAAAACTTAAATACACAACTTTCTAAGTCAATGATGATTTATCCCTCATAGAAAAGCTTATCTTGCTTCTAAACATGAATTTATGATTCAAATTAAACTATATACTAATAGAACAAAAATAAGGAGCCTAATTACATTTTTCTAAAGAAGGAGCCTAATTACATAAAACCTTGAAATATACAATCTTAATTATGTGAAGTCCTTAAGAAGTTAAATTAAGTTTATTTAAAAAAAAGAAGACATTAAGTTAAATATGTATCGTCCTAACACATTATTAATCATCTATTTGTCTATGTTGTATGCCTACATTTTGATGTAGACATTTTAAATGTCATACATCCGGGAAGAGTAGTATTAACGCCTAGTCATTTTACCAATAAATGTTCTATAAAAAATATACTCATAGTTTTAAATTGCAATTGAGATCACTAGCAAAAAATAAATTTGCAATTGAGATTACAGATTGCTGTAAAAAAGACTTCAAAATTTGCAATTGAGATCACGTTTGGTGGTTGAAATTTTCGATGTAATACGGAAATATCATTGCAGAGACTTCAAACTTTGCAATATTACAGATGTTATAAACCACAATTTAAAACCATATTACTCGAAATTCCACATTTATCCAAAAATTAAATCCAAATCTCTTATAGCACAAAAAACATGTCAAGATTTAAGAGTCAAATCTCTTAACTATATCTTTTCACCCATAAGTAAAAAAAAACTCTGAGCATCCAATTGTACCCAACAAACATATCCAAGTAAAGACATGACAAATGATTTAGAAGAAAACAAAGTCACTCAACAATTTTCAAAGTAACACAATGAAGCTTTTTCCAGTCTCAATTTTCCTTAGCATATCCCGGAAGATCCTGTAATATATATATAACAAATTAGAGAAACCACACAAGAGTACAAACTAATTTTTAGCACTACTTGTTGTATTACAAATACAACATATATAACATAAACACTCCAACCAGATATTGCAACTTTATTATCATCCTAATAATTTATAATAGTAGTATCAAATTAATATTGCTGTAATTACTATACGAGGATATCAATTAGGATTTTAAAATAAATTTTTTCATAATAATAAAAATATAACAACACATTTAATTATATCCTTTTTTTGACGGAAATTTAGTTATATCCTAATAATATACCAAGTTACAAATAAGGGTCATACCTTCAGCTGGAGATTCAAGAAACACCCTTACTAGGCCCCTTGGAGTTGCCTTTTTTCCACATGTAGGGCATATACGTTGTGCACGTAATGCAACTTTGATACAGATCTTGCAAAAAATATGGCCACATCTTGTTGTCATTTCCTCCGTGAATGGACCCATACATAATGGGCACTTTAAGCAACACACGTTTAGAGGTTCAGGTGTCTCATTCTCAGGCTCGGGGGTTTTCTCCTTAACTTCAAGTAACTTTGTTGCATTTTCATCCTGCAAAGATTTTTTTTAATAGCAAATAATTATATGTAAATAAATGAAAAGGGGAAATCTCCTACAAGTGTATAAACATATTCAAATCATGAGTATAGAAAGTAGGCTTAATAGCAGTTTTCGCCTCTAACTTTCACGAAGTTGCGATTTTGGCCCCTTAAGAAAAAAACTACAAAACCGCCCCTTAAGTTTTGCAACTGTAGTAGTTTTGGTCCCCCAAGGCAAAAAGAAAAAACGTGGCACCTCATTTAGGGCGCCATGTCAGCGTAGACCAAGTCAAAATTGGCTTTGGGGGTCAAAACTGCCACATGTGCAAAACTTAGGGGGCGGTTTTGTAGTTTTTTTTCTTAGGGGGCCAAAATCGGAACTTTAGAAAAGTTAGGGGGTTAAAACTGTTATTAAGCCTAGAAAGTACTTAAGCCAATCAATAACAAAGTCAAATGAGCTCTCTTACTATAAAATAAGAGCAAAAAATGAAACAACACCAAGATAATGAAATACACATTTTTATATTTTGTAAAAACTCATGTAATTTCTTAATATATCATTTATCTTTCATATTAGATTTTGTATCATTTATTTCAAGATAATGACTACTACTCAATGTATTGAATGATCAAACATGCAATGATGGAGTATATGGAACAAATGCAATCGATTTCAAAGAGGGAGAGGGAGAGAGAGAGAGAGAGGGAGAGTTTATTACCACCTCACTTTCTTCCAAATTTATATAAATAGCATTGTTTGGTTGGACCATGCGATATTCATCATGCATAAAATAAGTTAGATTGGCTTGAGCTTCTGCAATTATCATGAATGATATATTTGTTAAACAAAAATAATATTGATGACAATATAAAAAATATGCAACATAATATCAATGATTAGGGTAATAAGTATATTAATCTTGATGACTGAGTAGTTCTCCTAAACTCGGTATTGAATCCGGTCCCTATTTTTTTTTCCTATCTTATATGAACTCGGTATTTAATCTTAATAGTGAGGTAGTTAGAAGGGCGAGATATGGCGATAGTATAGTTTTTGGAATGTAGGGTAGTTGGGTGGAATTTCTTTGCGTGATTGTTTTTCACGTCTATACTCTCTTTCTAATAAAAAAGATTGTAATATAAAAGAAATGGGCGACGATATAACCGGGGTGAGGAATTGGTCCCTTTCATGGTGTTGTGATTTGTTTGTTTGGGAGGAGTTGTGTAATACTCTAATGGAGTTGCTATAGGGGTTAGTTTTCTCACAAGAGGAGGATAAGTGGGTGTGGCGGTCGGAGGAATCGGGTTTATGTACGGAAAGTCAATGTATAAGGTGTTGGAAGGTTTGTTGATTGTAGAGAATACCTTGTCTCCTTTGAAAGAGAAAGTACGTTTGGAGATATGTGGAAAAGTCCGGATTCGTCAAAAGTTGTGGTTTTTCTTTTGAAAGATATTTTGGGAAATTGGGATCATATACCAACTAGAAGAAATCTTGTTTCACGTAATTTGATTCACCGGGATAGTTCTTCCAATTATGTCTTCTATGATAACTTCGAAGAAACATCGATCCATTTATTTTTGCATTGCCTGGTGTTGTCTTTGGAGTGGAGGAAAGTTTTGTGTTCGATTGGTATCAATTTGATTACACAGCGTAACGTGTTTTCACCGTTGGAATGGAGAGGTGTGGGATAATAAGTTGCGAAAACGGTTCAGGTTAATTTAGCATGCCACAATTTAGGTGATTTGGAAATCTAGGAATGATACGATTTTCAATAATTTTCGATGATATTAGAGTCCTCTCTTGGTGTTGGAGTTTAAATAGATTAAAGGTGAGTATACAAAACATACATCGTCGAGTACGACTTCGAAATTGTGAGTATACTTTCCTTTTCGTTGTACTATATAATATTTATAATGTTGTTTCTAAAATTATAAACAAATAGTTGTTGAATAGTGTTGTTTGCTATATGTATAGTGTTGTTTGCATATTGTAAATGTTTGATGAAATTTTCGATGATATTAGAGTCCTCTCTTGGTGTTGGAGTTTAAATAGATTAAAGGTTCCTCTTGTTTGTTTTCTGAATGGTGTTGGGAAGCTTAATATTGTTTGAGAAGGTAGCTAGTTGTGTGGCAGTGGTGTTTATTTAGCAACCAACCTGTGGTTGTAACGGCTGGATTATACTTTGTCCTTAATGGGTTTTTAGTGTTTTTTGGATGCTACTGTTGTGATCTTCCTAGGAACGGGTTATAATGGGGTGTGGCTGAACTTTGTTCGGCTGCTTGTGTTTGGTTTGTTTGTTCTGGTGGTGAATTTCTTTTGGCTGAGCTTTGGTTTGTTTTTGCTGCGTTTTCCACAGTATTTAAGATTCAGGTGTTCCGTCTATACACACGTGTTTGTGTAGTGTTTTATTTTGTGTGTTGGTTCTGTGTGTCTTGTGCAGATATAGCAACTAATAAATTTTGGCTGTTAAAAGAAACATTATTTTTTTTAAGGAAACAAAGTTCATTATATTCATTTTTGCTGTAAAAAAAAAAGTATTAATCATAACAATCTTAAAACAATTGGGGACACGTATTTTTACCCTACATGATTTTAGAAACACCGGCAAGAAAGAGTATTTATTTTTATAATTTTGATATCTCATATTCAAAAAAGGGATAGATAATAGATGAGTTTTTTTATTGACACTTACTAATACAATTATTATTATTATTATTATTAATAATATATTCTTGTATGAGTGGATCGTTGATCCTTTGGAGTGTCTAGATTGAAATTAGTTTTATTCATGTTATCTTGCGTTCTACTTGGCTCTCACCTTTTTCCTCTATTTGCTCTGTAGTTATGGATTTTGAGTAACCTCATTTACTCGTTATTTAATATCATATATTCTATTCTACTTTTAAAAAAAATGTCAAAGGGTTAGGGATGTGTGTGGAAACAACATCTTACGACATTAGTTTTGTTAGATTATAAGTTATTGAATACTCTAGATTCCTAAGTAAGTTAGTAATTCATTAGATTTTATTGTATATTTTCTTGTGATCCTTATTATCTTGGTTTGGTCTTTGATGATTGAATTGGTTTGCACACTACAACAATTTGGACTTTGCCACTCTCTCAGTTTGTTTATTTTCTCCACTGTATTTGGCTATTTGCAAGGTATGGCTCTCGTAGGAATAGGCATGCCAATCTTGGATGAGAAAATAATTCTTACAAATTTTGTTTTGAGGCCTTCATTTTTCTTTTTTAATATTAGTCTGTTGAAAAAGAAGAGGTGGTATCTTTTGATTGAAAAAAAGTTATTGTGAAATACTGTGTTAGTTTCCAAATATAGGAGTGGGTGGATCTTTCTACCATTCTATGTAGAATGAAATATTTCTTTTCCACGTTGATTTGATGAATATTTAGGATGGGTTTCTGGAAGGGATTGAGGTGGATTGGTTTGTGGGGTGAAAGAATAATAATATGAAAATATTATTTTCACTTCCTTTTTTCATGAGGTGTGAATGATATTAAAGCCATCCTTTGATGTTTTGAAATTTCATTTCACATTATTTTTTTGGTTGCAAAATTTGGAGTTGGGTTGGACTGTTAGGAAGTAAAACTTTATATGGTGGAAACGTTTCTTTACAGAAGAAAAATCATTTATGAGAAATAGTTTTAAGGGGACATCAATGTTTTGTTGTGTGTGATGTCCTTGAAAGACTCAAAAACTAAACTTCACCTATCTTCTATATAAGATTTCTCTTTAACTGTCTTCTATATGTACAATGTGTGGATAGTTAGAGATTTTTATAGGTATTCTTCGTGATGTCTGTCACTTTCTTTTTAAGGTATTTATGCCTTTTAGATTTAGGACAGGAGGTGACATTTTTCCTTGATCTGACATTCAAATTTTTTACCTTTGTTTTCCATTTGTGTTGTGCCATTAAGTTTTTAGACATGGGAGTGAAATAATTTTCCGTGAAGTTTTTGCTTTCAAGGATATTGATTGGGAATCAAAGGATTTAAAGTGAAGTGAGTAATTTCATACCACATCCAAGGGTATTGGGGGTTCTTTCTAACCTTCTCAAGTTCAAGGGAGTCTAGTCACCGGACATTGCAAAGAAGAGTTCGAGGGAAGAGCTTCAAGTATTGCATGGGTGGTTGAAGATTTGAATACATGAAGAAACACTAATTTCAAAGGGTATTTGAAGATTGAGGGCTATGGTTGCATAGGAATTGAAAATTAGGGTAATTTGAGTTTCTTGTAATCACAACATTGTAATCAAACACTCAATTCTAGCGGAAATCCTTGGTAGAGATGTTTTCTAACAAGAAGAGTAGACGTACCCCGAACCAAGGACGAAAGGGGGGACTACGTACTATAAAGCTCGGTGTCGTTTCTCTTCCGTTTCCTCTTTTACTTTGTCTAATTTGAGTATATGATTGTTTGATGATTGTTTAGAATTGATTTGAATGTGATCTAGTTGAATTTGATCTAGTTTCAATTTGTTAACCTTGACTTAATTCCTTGAAATAGGTTTTCCTTTAATCCACATTGATCACATTTGAATTCAATCAAGTCTCAGTTCATCAAACATATATTTTGTGTTCATTAGTTATAGCTCATTTTATGGCTCTTAGGTTTGGTTTGAGAATTGTCATGTTTTGTATATTGTGTGCGAATTATTAATCATTGATTGTATTAAGATTTAGCATTTGAATCTCTCAATTCAATGGTAAATCTTATCGTGTATTACATTGTATTTGTCATTGTTATCATTCCGAGCACAAATCCAATAAGTCAATTTGTTTTCAAACTCACTTTCGCTAAAAACTCGATAAATTTTGTAAAACGTTATTCACCCTCCCTCTAGCGCGTATTCTATCTTGCCATATAAACCAACACCATGCATCGACGACTTTAGATCGCCATACCGATGGTTCATATTGGAAATTTGGTTGGAGTCTCACTCATCTCTATCTATCTCTTCCAAATATAAATATCCACCTCCGTCCACTACAATCTTCCTTCCTCCTACCATCCAACACCTTGGTATATAGATGTATCTTAGACCTCACAACATCAAACCCTCCTATAGGGATGTAAAAAAAATTGTGGATATTAGATCAACGATGAACGTGCCGTTGACAACTTTATATCACCTCACTGGTGGTTCATGTTGCTTTCTCGTCCTCGTCGCCTACCCTTCTACGGAGGTGGTTCTTCACTAAGAGTAAGAAACTTTCCCTTTTCGACGGTCCAATCCCCAACCCGTTTTCCCAACCTTTTAGTGTCATCTACTTCATGATTGTCGTTACATTACAAGGTGTGCCAAGGTCTAAATCTGGTGATGCATCTGGATCTATCAGAATTTGGATGGTTGGTGTTGGTTCTGTGTTCTCTCTTCTCGTATTTGGTATTCCATTGTGCGTGTTGGAAGGTGAGGTATCTTGCATTAGTGCTACTGATTATGTGTGTTCATGTTCCAAAATTCTTTGATTATTTTTCTGATATGTTGAGTTATGCAGGTTTCCAAGGATAAGGTTCCAAATTGGTGTTTTTTCAATATTGGTTCCAGTCATTGTGTCTGATTTAATATCCTTGTCATTCGTGTTTTAAAATGGACTGATTAAGATCGAAAAAACGATATTTCTTGTTGTCATGGTTGGAGGGAGTTGTTGTTTTTTTGAGTCTTTCTATGTCGACAGTCAAACCATTTGTGTTGACATATATTTTAGTGTGGATTTAGTTGTTTATGTTTTATGCCCCCCCTCTTCCCTTTTTTGACGGTCCAATCCCCAACCCTTTTTTCCAACCAATTAGTGTCATCTTCTTCATGATTGTCATTACATTACAAGGTGTGCAAAGGTTTGAGTATTTGGTGATGCATCCGGATCTTTCAGAACTTGGATGGTTGATAGTGGTTATGTATTTTCTCTTCTCGTATTTGGTACTGCCTTATGCGTGTTGGAAGGTGAGGTATCTTGCATTAGCGATACTGTTTATGTGTGTTTATGTTCCAAAATTCTCTTAATATTTTTCTAATTTGTTGAGATATGCAGGTTTCCAAGGATAAGGTTCGACATTGGTGTTGTTTCAATATTGGTTCTAGTCCTTGTGTCTGATTTAATATCCTTGTTATTTGTATGATTTAAAAGGGAGTGACTAGGATTGAAAAAACGGTATTTCTTGTTGTCGTTGCTGGACAGAGTTGTCTTTTTTTAAGTCTTTCTGTGTTGATAGTCAAACCATTTGAGTTGACATATATTTTAGTGTGGATTTAGTTGTTTAGGTTTTATGCCCCCCTCCCTTTTTCGACGGTCTAATCCCCAACCGGTTTTCCCAATCTCTTAGTGTCATCTTCCTTATGATTGTCATTACATTAGAAGGTGTGCAAAGGTTTGAGTATCTGGTGATGCATCCGGATCTTTCAAAACTTGGATGGTTGGTGGTGGTTCTATACTCTCTCTTCACGTATTTGGTTCTTCTCTGTGCATGTTGGAAGGTGAGGTATCTTGCATTAGTGCTATTGGTTATGTGTGTTTATGTTCCAAAATTCTCTTATTATTTTTCTGATCTGTTGAGATATGCAGGTTTCCAGGGATAAGGTTTGACATTGGTGTTGTTTCAATGCTGGTTCAAGTCCTTGTTTCTGATTTAAAGTCCTTGTCAATCGTATGATTTCAAAGGGAGTGATTGGGATTGAAAAATAATATTTCTTGTTGTCATTGCTGGAGGGAGTTGTTGTTTTTTGAGTCTTTCTGTGTTGACAATCAACCTTTTGGGTTGACATAAATTTTTGTGTCGATTTAGTTGTTTATGTTTTATGCTCCCCCCAAATATATAGTTTGGATATTTTATATTCTCTTTAATGTCATTATATTCTTAACTTACAAAAAAAAAAAAAAAAACTAACGAAAAATTTCTCTTCCCTATTTATTTATTTATTTTGTAAAGACAAGATAGATTATGATAATCTTCATATCGAAATTTGAACCCAAAACCATATTATTAGCTTTGAAAAGTAATACTACACCAATTTTTTACATAACAAATATGCACATATATTTTCTCAAAATTTAGACCTAATATAAATGTCGTTTTGTTTATATAATAATTCGTAGGGAGTAAGATATTACCCATATTTGTGTCATCTCCAGTCCTCCGACGAGTTCTCCTTGCATTTGCCATCGCCTAAGATGAAGAAATACAAAATCACAAAAAGAAAAATATTTTTTTAGCCAGACAATTCGTAAACATCCACTAAAGACTGTAGGACAAGTAGTAATGATAAAACTATGATTAATATATTGATTAGAATTTTTTGTATAATCGTTTATGTAGAAATTGTGCTCGTGACAATATTAATAATAAAAATCAGTTAAGGATAAAGAAAGGGATGTAAACCTTGGCAAAATCCATAGGAGAACTTTCAATGACATCATCATCATTTTCCTCTAAATCAATCAAGGGATGAAGCGGTTCAGAGGATCCCTCTCCTAGTGAAGGCTTTCTAGGAGGAAAAGTCTCATTTCGTCCTCGGATATTATTTTTGAAATTCAGAAAACTCATATTTCAGTAGTTAAATCCTACAAATTGAAGAGAACTAAGGAGGTCAATTACCATTCAATCAATGTAATGATTTAAATAAATAAAAAATTGAGAGTGAATGAGAAGAGGAATATGTAGGAAACAACAGTGTGAGAAACCATACACTAAAGTGAGATTTGAGAGAGAAATTAGAATGACTGTGAGAAATGGAGAGAGAATGATAAATAGGGACAAAAACCATTGATGACACTAAAATTGATGTTGTTGTTATTATTATTATTATTATTTAAAAGTTGTTGTTGATTTTCTATTATTACTATGGAAATAGTTACAAATTTAAATTATTTATTATTCTTCCATATATCTAAAGTCAAATTAAAGTAAAGCTTATTATTTTTATTGATATTCTTCTATTAAATATTTATTTTTCTGTTGAATATCAGATTATTAGGGCCCACTTTTCTAGAGAACAACAATACTTATCTTTTATTGATGATATAGGAAAATATTTATTATTTACTCTTTTTTAGCAAAAGAAATGGTCGAAAATCTTGTTTTTATTGTAAAAGAATAAAAGAAAATCAAAAGGGTCCAAAAGCTTTTTTATGTAATTAATATCTGACATGCTAATTATGTTATCATAATTTTTTTAGTAAATTACACTCTTCTCCCTTCATAGATGCTTGATTTACACTCCCCTCCACTCTTATGTTCAAATATACACTTATCTCCCTTCTTATTCAAAACATATTAGAATACATTTCACCTTCATCCCCTAAGAGAAGCTTGAATTACATCCCACTCCTCTATATGTTGAAATCTACACATTACTCCCTCAATATATATTTTTTATTTCCAATAATCTAGAAACGAAAAAAATTAATCTAATACACTTTGTTATCATAAATTTATTTTGTACTTTGAGACCAATTTAAATGTTTTTTTTTTGACAAAAGACCAATTTAAATGTTAGCATCTTTTCATAAAATTTGGTATCTTTTTTCTATGTGATTGGCGTATGCTTTTCACCCTTGTTTTTTATTTTATTTTTTATTATTGTTACATTCTAAGTTAAAATTATATTTTGATCGAAACACTTCTTATTTTATATTTTGATTTAAAGTTCAGAGCAACTGCGAGATTCATTCGAAGAAAAAAAATTCAATTTATGAAAACTGTCATATGATGAGTATCCAAGAAACTTTTAAGAAAAGCAATTATTGTCTCTTCAACACCACTGATTCAACATTTAAGAAGAAACTTGAGGAAGAAGTTTCGTGAAAGTTAAAAGACACATGACATACATGCAATTTAGAACTTACTATTTGTTTGGTTGCCCAGTGTGACTCCCAAAACGTGAGTTTACTCCTTCAAAATCAATTTTATTGTGTTTGGTTCTTCTACACTTTGCTGCCAGCATGCGTTTTACTTTTCAGAATCAATTTTGGATGAAGCTCAAATTCCTAGCTTCTTGAAATCAATTATCTCACAGTGGGTTTTGCTCCATCAATTTCTCTCTTTTTCCCTTGAATTTAATTGTCTTTCACATAACTCATAAATTTTATTTTCACACATGTTAAAACTCATTTTGGTCTTTCACACATCGAAAAGCAATTCTAATGCAAAATATCCAAACACCAGTTTTCATAAAAATCACTTCTATTTTGAAGTATCCAAACATATTTACTTTATATTCAACTCACTTTTAACCAAAATCAATTCTACAAAATCAATTTTATCAAAATCAATTCTCGCAACCGCACAACCAAACACACACTTAGTTTATCATTTATCTTTTTTTTAATGGTAAAATTATATATATAGCAGGATACAAGAATCCATCAATGACATCAAGTCTAATTGCCAAACTGCTACACCTCCAATGCCTTTGTCAACTCCTGCATAACAGACCCCCTATTTAGATGTGGGGAAAATCCCAATCAACATATTAGAGTAAAGGGGCCATGATATAACATAATTACAGAAATACAATATGCACAACACTCATGCATTGTAATTAGCATCAAAATAAACATTCAACATACAAAGTACAATGATTCATAATTAGCGTAACAAATGCAGACTCTATATGTGTGGTACAACCTCCATCAACCTATTTGTAGCGGCCTAAAAATTCGAGGGTTGCTCAAAAAACGTGAAGTCGCCATCAAAGTTTATTAAAGTAGGGAAAACATTGGAAAAATCCTTTAAAACGAAAAATAGTCTTTGAAACCATATTTTAGGTTCGGGAGTCGATTATGCGTAGGAAAGGTATTAGCACCCTACGACATCCTTTAAAAAACGGTTACCTCTAGTTAATTGAGCAAAATTTTTGTTAACTTTAATTTATATAATATTTATTTCTCCTTATTATTAAATGCGTATAAAACACTACTAGAAAAAGCAAAATTAGCGAGGGAAATTAGTGACGGAAAAAATGAAATTCCTCACAAATTCCTTGGTCACAAAATTTAGTGACGGAATTAGAGAGGGATTTCACGTTTTCCCTCACTAAATATCCCCCACTAATTTTTTCTTTTTTAGTAGTGAAAATTAAACATTGAACTCAAATGTAGTGTATTTATTTAGAGAGAAAAAATGTTTTGTTATTATTGTGCTTGACAAGAGTAGGATCTTGCTCCTACGTATATGCAGGTGCGATGGAGAAATCAAAGCTACGTAGTTCTGGGGTAGAAAATGTTTGTTTGTTTGTTGTTTTTTAGAGAAAATGTTATTGTTGCAAAAAAGTTGATATTGTCTGGTGTTTGTTGTGAGTTTGTTTGATTGTATTGATTGAAGTTTGCGATGATAAAACTAAAAGAGGATTCAACGCGATCATCAAATTAAGATCTTGCAATGACGAAACCAAAACAGGATTTGGAATAGTCATTGAGTTTGATATTTTTTATGATGATAAAAATCATAAGAAAATTTGACGGGTCATCGATTTCAAATTTTTTTTATGAGTAAATCAAATGAGGATTTGATGTGGTCATCGACTTTGAGATTTTTGCAATGAGTTTGGTTTGCCTAAATTATTTTTTTGTCCGGTCTTTTTAGAGGTTTAAAGATAAAGTTATGTAAAACCAAAATAATAATTAAAAAAAAATGTCAAAATAGGATAAGTGAGTTGGGCGCCCAACTCAGTCTGCTTGTTTCGTTTCTTTTTAAAATGATGATGATGATTAAATAACAAAACACAAATAAGAAATAAAGACTTTGAGTAAATGGTTACTTTAGTCCCTGACTCTACACCTGTCACAAAGATCCTTGTCTCAGGATTAACTACAAAGTGGTCCTTGAATGTACACTTCCGTTATCACTTTAGTCCTTGGCATTAAATAATTTTGTTAAATGATGACGTGGCAAAGGTTTTATGTTGACAAGGGGTATGAGATGTCACAGGGGCTAAAGTGAAAGTAAAAAATTGCCACTTTGGTCCCTGAACTGAAAATCAATATCCCTTAATCGAAAATCAATATCGTCGAACTCGTCCAAACGAAGTGTTGCTCTTCATCAAGAATTGGGTCATCTTCCTTGATGAAGTTGTTATGTGGTTGCGGGAGACTTGTTGTTAGGTCCTTGACTGTGCATACTTACTATTAGTTAGGTCCCTGACAGTAAACACTTATTGTCACTAAGGTCTCTGACAGTAATAAACACTTACAGGAACAAAGTAGGCCTACTATGATCCTATTTTATATGAATTCTAGCAATATGAAGAATTGTTTCAGGCTTTCAGGTCTGGTTATGAATCACATTTTCCCATAGTTTTTATTTGTATATCTTGAATTCCTTCATGGTTTCTTCTTTTTAATAATATTTATCTGTAACTTCAAATTATAATATTTCATTTTTTATGAAAGATTATTAGCTTCAAGAATACATATTGAACTAAACTTCAATTAATTATTTACAAATATTGTCCTAGTATATTTATCTGAGCATGTGCATTTCTGCAGTATGATTGCAGAACAGAAACTTAAGCCACTTGATTCAACATTTGTTTTTATATTAGCTATTATAATAATCACTGATATAACGTCAAACCTGTGAATTCTTAGCTAATATTTAACGTTTGTTGTCACATTTTTAGGCATGGTTTGTGTTCATGGAATAACAATCATTGCATGGAAGCATGATAAATGTTGTACACATGAAATAGAAGCCATTGCATTGAAGCATGACAAATGTCCTCTTCTTGTAAGTCTTTACTATCAGCGACTTTAGGACAGTAAGTGTTTACTGTCAGTGACCTAACTGATAGTAAGTATGTACAGTTAGGGACGTAATAACAAGTCTCCCGCAATCACAAAACAGTTTCATTGAGGAAGATGTCCCAGTTCTTGACACAGAGCAACACTTTGTTGGGACGGGTTTGAGGATATTGATTTATGGTTTAGGGATATTGATTTTCGGTCAAGGGATCAACATGATCATTTTCTACTTTCACTTTAGTCCATGTGACACCTGGTAACCCTTGGCAGCATAAATCCCACGTCATCAGTTAACAAAATAACTTAATGCCAGAGACTAAAGTGATAACAAAAGTGCACATTCAGGAACTACTTTGTATTTAATCCTGAGTCAGGGACCTTTGTGACAGTGAGGTGCAGAGTCAGGGATCAAAGTGACCATTTACTGAAAGACTTTAAACTGAAAATAAAAGGTGGATGCGGTGGTTAGTTACAGAGAAGAGAAGCAGACTAAAACAAGGAAGAAATAAAGATAAAGCATAGAAAGTGTAAGGGAAAGAAGTGGACCATTGGTGCTGTCGTGGCCATTAAACATGGGTTGGGTGCGGCAGCAGTTAATTTCAAAAGTGAGCAATAACATATGTGGTTTAAATATGGAGCAAAGGATGGTGATAAGAGAGTGACAACAGCGGCTATGGCCCGTGGTAGTGCATGAGGTTCTATGTTGGATTGTGGTGGTGTGGTGTTTGTGGTTCGGTGGTGACAGTGGTGAAAAATGGTGGTGGTAGTTGGACATAAAATGGCGGTGACGACGTTTCATTAGTTTGGGTTATGAGTGATGAATAATGATGGGTTCATGATCACGTTGATGTTGGAAAGATTGAAAATGGTTTGATTTGAGCATTAAAATGGGAATTTAATGAAGAAAAAAAAAGGGATTTCTGGTGCTGGCTGAAGGTTTGTTTTGATTTGAAGAAATCAAGGTTATGGCTAGCTTAAAGATGATGAAGAAGATGAAAGCGGTGTTCTGTTTTGCCTTCTCTACCCCTCTACATATATCCTATATTTCTCTCCAAAACCTCTTTATGTTGATTTCTTTCTCTCCCACAAACTCATTGTTAAGAGTCCCACATCGGATAGGAGATGATATGACAATATGTTTATTATAAGTGGGGGCAATCCTCACCTCACAAACCAGTTTTGTAGGGTTGAGTTAGGCCCAACCACATTTCTAAGACTCCTCCATTTGAATGACAAGTTCTCCCTCTATTTAAAGATGTTGAGACCCTTGGAGCTCAAGCCAAAATTGAAGTTTGGAGTCTTAAGTTGTTAGATGCAAGATGCCATGTGACATCATCTTAGTTGGCTTTGATGATGTCACCTCATTCCTTTTGTAGTAAGACCAGACTGTTCTTATGCATGCTTTAGATCCTTCTCGATAAAACAAATCTCATTTTATGCCCCCTTTTTTAGACATTTTTGGAGGAGATTAAAAATGATGGAAAATAGTAAAATTAAACAAATTAACACTTATTTTTTTGATTTTTGAAATTTGACTAGACAAAATTAGGGTACTACCCTATCGATTGCAAATGATTTCGAAATAGTCCACTCCGCAGAAGGTCGTAGGTAAAACCTACTGCATAAATTCATGATTTTCATACTGATACATATTGTATACCCCTCACAATGGTCGAGCAATCATGTGATCCCCTATCTAACAAATCTGAGGTAAATCCCCCACAATGTTGAGCAACAAAGACTCAAATAATCTCATAGGTTTGAGGTGGATTCTCTCACGATAGTCCACACCCCGCACGTCTCAACTGACTAACACGTACTATGAAACGCATAAGCATACATTGTCCCTTAATATGTGAAAATGCAACTCTTACATATCATTCAATATACATAGTAATAATAACATGCATCAACTCTTACATATCATTCAATATATTTAGTAATAATAACATGCCTCACCATGCATTTCCTATATCTATTCACAAATCATATGAAAGCAAAACAAATCAACATATCATAACCACAATGATGGCATACAATTCCAATTGGGCAAACAAATCCACTCAAGCTATCACATTCACAAATACACCCAATAGCACATAAATCATCAAGATATTTAAGTAACTATGTTGTTTGGACCGAGTGCCCTTACCTGAGCAATACATTCCTTACAACATATCGCTTTACGCTCATAAGCATCTACAGTAGGAACGACTCTAACCGTTTGAGCTAATTATCCCAATAGATAAAATAACTTAGGTGAACATGGGCTCTGAAATTTTCTACCCATCCTAGGTGAAATCTCAACAACGCTTGAAAATACGGTCAACTTTAATATTTTCGAAAACTTAAATAAAATATTTTCCAACACGACATTCGTCTCAAAATTCTTGAAAATACTTTAAGTCCTCTCATGACCATAAAGTTAACTTTGGAGAACTCTCTCTTACCACAAACTTTTCTTTCTAAAATTTAACTGCTCAAAATATTTTGTTCTCAATACAAATCTCAAAATAGCAGTGTTTCTAGAATAATTTCAAATACTTTGGCGACATTGAATGCAATAGTAATTTTTCTTAAAATCACCCAAGTAAATATTTTATCAAATACTTTAAGTCTTCTGAGAGACCTTAAATATTTCAAAACAATTGATAAAATATTTTTTTATGTTCAGATGAATCCCATGTTATTTTCCATTATGAAACATCTTTTCAAAAACCACCGAAAAATTAAGAAAATGATTTTGAAGGATTTTCGACATAGTCTTCTTTGCGTTTATATCATATATCAGAGCCCCTAGTTCAGTCAACCTAATTACATAAATTCACAGACAAAATATTTTCACAACTGAACAGTTCAAACATTTTAAATTCAAACTCTAAAAGTGTCACCAGTCATTTCCAGTGCTAGTTCATACACAAATTACATTTAGAAAATCCCAATAATTAATTCATTCATTGTCAAAATATTACGAACCATAAATCCATTTAAACTGTCTTGTCGAGGCGAATCAACATGGTCTACGAATAAGGAAAAAAATAAAATTCCGAAGCATGCATTTCATTCAATTTACCCAACAAACATATCTAACTAATGATATGCCAAATGAATCAAGAGAAAATAAAGTCACTCTACAATCTCCAAAGTAGCGTCCAGTGAAGCTTTTTCCTGTCTCAAGTTTCCTTAGCATAACTTAGATGCTCCTGGTATTATATATTCAGATAACAAATTAGATAAATCACATAAGATTACCGACTAATTGTTATCACTACTTTAGACAAAAAAAAAAAAAAACTACTTGTTGTATCACAAAATAACATATATAACATTAAGTATATCAACTATCTATATCAAATTTATTTGCATCCTAATAATCTGCAATAATAGTAATAAAATCATATTAGTCTAATTATTGTAAGAGGATATGAATATTAATTTATTCATAATAGTAATAATAAAAAAAAAAACAAATTTAGTCATATCTTAGTAATAATATACCAAGTTATAAATATGGGTCATACCTTCAATTGAAATTTGGAAGAAATACCCTTACGAGGGCCTTATGAGTAACCTTTTTTCCACATGTAGGGCATATATGATGTGCAGTTATTGCAGTTTCAATACACTTCTTGCAAAATATATGGCCACATCTTGTTGTCGTTTCCTCCACAAAAGGAGCCATACATATTGGACATTTAAATCCACGCACTTTTGCAGGCTCAGGGGCTTCCCTAATAGTTTCATCCTGGAAAGAGAATATTCTATATTTTGACATTTGAGGTTTTTACAGAAAAATTACATTAATATTTTAAATTTTGTAAAAATTCATGAAATATCTTAATATATCATCTATCTCTAATCTTAATTAGATTTTGTATTAATATATTTTCCGATAACTACTGCTGCTCAGTGTGTTTAATGTTCAACCATGTAATGAGACAAAAAAATATATATAATGACTTTATTAATTCCATAAAATGACAATTGACAAACAAAATGAGATAGTAAATATTTAGCTAAAACAACAATTAATATAGAACATAAACTGATGTAGCATATAATACAATCTTCAAGGGCTCATTATTAATATGTGGACAAATGCAAATTAAATCAATTTCACTATATATATAATACACCTAACATAAAACAACGAGATAGGAAGCTGGGAAATTTATTACCGCCGCACTGCTACTTCCATTCAAATCTATATAAATGCCATCGATTGGTATGAATATGCAATCTTTCTCATGCATAAAATAAGTTGGCATTGTTTGATTCTCTGCAATAATCACGAATACGACATTTGTTAAAAAAAATGATTACAGCTGGTTCCCATCTAAGAAAAAAGTTTGGGACATGAAATAAGTTGGCATTGTTTTGTTTCTATAATTTTACACGTGGTATTAAAACAATGGATATATAATAGAAGAATTAAAAAAAATGAACAACACTCCGGGAGGGAATCAGGAATTAAAAATAGGGGAAATTAGGTTTTAATGCATAACATATACATGAAATTACAATTAAGGAGAATGTTAAACAGTGTCATCAGGGTATTGATTAAGCAACCAAAAGTAAAAATTTATATTTTCAAGATAAATTTTCTATTTATAGTTTCCTTAACCATTGCTCTGAGGGCACTGGTTAGCAAGACCCATTAATTAAAGTTAATATATCCAAAATTTTAAGAAATTTCATAAATATAAGAAAGATGGAGATTTTTGAGGCTTTTTAGATAATAACGAGACTAAAGTTATTTTTGAATAGTGGAGAAAAAAACACAAATATATGACTAAAAAGTATAATAGCATGTTAATATTAGAAAAATTATAAAAACTTAGAGGATGGTGGTCTCTGTTGGTCCCTTTTCTAGCTCCGTCTCTGATGACACTTGTTATATGTGTAATGTTATATTGATGCTTCTCAACATCAATGTTTTCTTATTCTAAGTTTTTCAGTTATCATTTCTTTTAAATAAGGATTTTCATTTGTCATCAATTATATTTTCAAAATTTCCCAAACAAGTTGCACTTTCCGGTATTAGAATGAAAAGCATTTGGCCTCATATCAAAATAAAACTCCTTACCAACAATTCTAAATTATTATTTCATACATTTGCTAATGAACCCTTTGTTGCGATACATGAATGTGACTTTTTTTTTACACCATCTTGTATGAGCAGATTTTTGATCCCTTCGAGTGTCTAGAAAGACACTAGTTTGGTTCATGTTCTCTTGTTTTCTACTTGGCTTTTACCTTTATCCTTTATTTGCATCATTGGTTTGGATTTTAAGTACTCCTTGTATTCGTTATTTAGTATTATATATAAATATATTTTGATGTTAAAAACTGCCAGAGTGTTATAAACATGTTGAAATTGTGACTCAAAATTGGTGATTATATAAAATTCTATAATTTGTTATTCACAACAATCCGTGAGGCCATTTTCAATATAGTTTATATGTCCCGGTTTTGGATACAACATCAGGCGATTAATTTCCTTTGGTATCTTGATTCTTCAAACAAGGATTAATATATCGTGGCACGATCTGACATATCGTGAGGAAATTTAGTCTGTCCCAGCACACTATTTATTTAATCATTTTGTTGTGAAAATCTTATCAAACATGTTGAAATATGTCTTGAATTATGTCTCACATCGAAGAATATGTAGAAATATTCAAAGATTTGGCCATATAAATAAAAATCTTGTGTGTTAGTATTTCTTGCATCAATAGTTAGTGGATTTTGCTATAGCTGGCGTTACCTCTACTATTCGGTATTTGTAATTATCGATTATAGTGGAATTCTTTTCAATGGCTCTGCCCGTGGATTAGTCAGCACAATGTTGGATACCTAAGTTAAATCCGGATTTATTCAGGTGGGAACGATGACCGGAGGTAAATGTCTGATGATATCGTCATTATGGAGGAGAAGACACATTCTACGTTGCTCCTTGTTTTAGAATATCATATCATCATTGAGGTTGTTGAGCGAAGAGCATATTGCTGCCAATCTCTGGTGTAAACTAGAGAGTGTATACATGACGCAAAGCTTGACCAATAGGTTGCTCTTGAAGCAACGTCGGTTCACTCTGCGTATGCAGGAAGTTATGTTGCTGAGAGAACATCTAGATCAATTGAATTCAATATTATTAGATCTGCGTAATATTGATATTAAGATTGATGATGATGTTGTTACCTTGATTATGTTAGTTTCTTTACCATTGTCATATGAGAACTTTAGGTAGTCTTTCATTAGTGGTAAAGATTCATTGTCTATAAGAAGTTAGATTTTCCCTTCACAGTAGAGAACTGCGACAAAGTTGTAGTGGCACTGTTTCGGATGGTCAGACTGTAAGGTTAGTAGCAAACAACAATCAGGGAAAAAGAAGTTCTCTAACAAACCAATCGGTAGAGGTCTGTAACTGACTGATATTTGCAATTATTGTAAAGAGAAAGGGCATTGGAAGAATGATTGTCCCATGAAGAGGTCGATGCAACAACAGAAAGCATCAGGTACTGTCGTTGTTTCCGAGGATGGTACACATTCCGAAGAGGATATTGCCTTAGTTGTTGATGGTCACACGTATTACACCAATGTGTGGGTTTTGGATTTCGGAGGGTCTTATCATATTTGTTCTAGGAGAGAATAATTTTCATCATATGAGCAGTTTAATGGTGGCAATATTGATATGGCCAATAGTTCTATCTGCAAGTTGGTTGGAATGTGCTCTATTAAGATTAGAACTCATTATGGTAAAAAAAATTTACACTAAACGAAGTTAGACACACTGAGAAGACTAGTGTTGGTTTGTGCGATTAGTCGGCAATCCTCAAAGCAGTCTAGATGTTACAAATGGTATCAGAGCAGACCTCTCCCAGTACGATGTGGTTCGAGGACGAACCAAACAAAAGCTGGTGGGCATGTAACGCTCGAGAATGATGAGGGCGGGGTGTAACAGCCCGATTTTTGTTAGATTTATTTTATTTGTTTTTAGGGCGTTACAAGGGGAGTGGTCCGGCTCCTGGCACTCTTCTAGGAAAAACTAAATCACATCGGAATGAAAGAGATCTTGAGGCCGTGCAGGTATGAGGCTGCATGGTTGAAGGAAGGCTTATAAGAATTGTTTGGTACTACCTATATCAACAAGATGCATCTTGTTTTTGGTAGCTCATTCCATAAGAACTCCACAGTTAAGCGTGCTTGACTTGGAGTAGTCTTTGGATGGGTGACCAACCGGAAAGTTTCTCGGTAAGCGTGCGAGTGAGGACAAAACACGCTGAAAAGACTAGTGTTGGTTTGTGGGGTCAGTCGGCAATCCTCAAAGCAGTCTGAGATGTTACACCACACATGACGAAGAATCTGATATCTCTGAGTATTTTGGACAAGAAGTGATTTATACATGTTTGCAAGAGTTCAAGTGTGATTTTGAAAGGTGTGAAGCGGGGTACTGTATACTTTCTACAAGGTATTTCGCTAGCTGATTATGGTGTTGTTTCTTCCCCCGAGATTGACCAAGAAGATATGACAAAGTTGTGGGATATGAGGCTAAGACATATGAGTGAGAAGGGGATGCAAATTCTGCCTAAATATGATATTCTTTGTGGGCACAAGATAAAGGATCTTGAGTTCTTTGAATACTGTGTTTTTGGGAAACTACATCGCAACAAGTTTTCTAAAGCGTTTCATAGAACAGAGCGCATACTAGATTACATCCATGTTGATTGTTGGGGGCCTTCACGTGTGGAGTCTTTGGGAGGTCACATGTACTTTCTGTCTGATGGATGATTATTATTGGATGACCTGGATATTCATAATGAAGCATAAGAGTGATTCTTTCAAGAACTTCAAGCAGTGGAAGACATTAGTGGAGATTGAAACTGGGAAGAAGGTCAAGAGGCTGCGAACTGATAACAGTTTGGAATTCTGTTTGTCTGAGTTTAATGAGTTTTGCAAGACTAAAGGGATTTCCAGGCATCATACAGTTAGGAATACAACCTCAGTATAATATCATAGTAGAATGTATGATTCATACATTTATGGAGAGAGCTCGGTGTATGCTCTCGAATGCTGGGTTAACAAGAACGTTTTAGGCGAAAGTAGTAAACACATCATGTTATCTGATAAACTGTAGACCTCACACATGTATAAATATGAAAACTCCTTATGAAATGTGGTCTGGGAAATCTGTTGATTACTCTAATTTAAGAGTTTTTGGTTGCACGGTCTACTATCATGTCAATGAGGGGAAGTTGGATCCAAGAGCGAAGAAATGAGTATTTGTAGGCTATGAGGATGGTGTGAAAGGATATAGGATCTGGTCCCCATCTAAGAAGAGGGTTAATCTAAGTAGGAATGTTGTATTTGATGAAAATTTCATGTTTAACCCAACTGTGAAGTTCACTATTCCAGAAGACTGTTGTATTGAGAAGCAGGTGGAGCAGAGAGAATCTGGGGCTACTTGTGAAGCAGATGAGGGCTCTCCTCAGTCACATTCAGAGACAGAAGCATCAATTGTTCCATTATAACCGAGGGAACATCATAGTATAGCTCTTAATCTCCCTAAAAGAGCTAATTTTGGGGTACCTCCTATGAGGTATGGCTATGAAGGCATGGTTTCCTATGCTTTATAGGTTGTAGACGAAGTGAATCCTCATGAGCCATCCACCTTCGAGGTAAACAAAGTGAGTACAACAGACAACCCATCTGTTATGTTTACCCAGCCGATTCTGTAGAGCAAGTTTCAACATTGTTTGAACTTTCTCAATGTTAGAAGTTGTTGATTGCCCTTGGAGAGCAAGGCCTAAGGTAGATCAGGCTCATCTAGGCATTCTGTGTAATGCATCTGGCACATATGGGACTTTGAGTACATCTGGTTATCTAGAGATGACTTAAGTCAAGGTGGAGATTTGTTGAAATATGCCTTGAATTATGTCCCACATCGGAGAATGTAGAAATATGCAAAAACATGACCATATAAATAAAATTATTGTGAGTTAGTATTTCTTGCACAAATAGTTAGTGGGTTTTTCTATAGTTGGCGTTACCTTTGCTATTCAGTATCTGCAATTCTTTTCACTGGCTTTGCCTGTGGATTAGTCAGCACATTGTTGGATACCACGTTAAATCTTCTGTCGTTTTTTTTCTTCTGTCTTTTACTATTATTGTCATTATTCTCGTGTCCAGTTATAACAAAACCAAAGGAGGGAGCTTTCATAAAACATAAAGACTAAGGGTTGAGTATCTTTGGGTGAGAAATTTGGGTTGGAAAACACTTCAGAAATCCGTTGGGTAGTGAGATCTCATAGAAGAAAGGTTCAAAAATTCATTCTCTCTTGTTTTTCTTTAGGATTCATTCTGCGTTTAGTGACTTGAAAATGGGTAGAAATTAGGAGTTGTTATTATGAGCTTGAGATCTAATTTCTAGTAACTTCTCTGTGTTACTCGTCGACATAGTTGTTTGGAGAGTTGCTTTGCCCGCCAAATATAGGATAGATTGGTTATGCTCATGTTATGCTAGTTTAAAGAAATAACTTTGATTTTGATTACTACTTCGTTTTACTCCATATATCTAAGTTTATTGGAGTACTTTAAATTATAATTCACAACAAGAGGTGTGAAGAGACAAAATATTAACCACATTACGTCGACATACTATATTTTACCTCATTTCAATACATGAAACAACGTTTGAAATGGTGAACAATAGACTCTTCTCACAACTTTGGGGTACTTCAACATGTATGTAGAGTATTGTTCCTATAGCAGGTAAGAGTGAACGACTCTTGACTATATTGTAAGATTGAAAGGGTAAATTATCTTATTTGTTTCAAGTGTCGGGCTTACATGGGCTCTATTCAGGCACAAATATGCTTATAGCAGATTGGGGACAACTGTCTTCACTACTTACCGTTCTTGTTAGATTTGTTAAATATTTGATATTTTAATTATTGTCCCCTCTTAAAAGAATTGATTGTCTTCACTAAATAGAAATTTATACCATAAAGAGTTTCTCTCGTGAAATTTTGAATGATTTTTTCACACACGTAAAGAGTATATTACAATAAATGTGTATGCTTAATGCAGTCTCCGAATAAAGAAAAAATTGTTGGAGGAATATTCTTAAGTCTAACATAGGATTTAGGAAGGGGGATCTTGAAGTGTATAAAAAGAAGATTCACTTGATGGTAAGATGTGGTCATAACAATTTAGTATAACTTCAGTCTATCTCTTTGGATGTGAGTTTCATTTATGGTACGGTAAGATGTGATCATAGCTAATAATACACCTTAGTCGCAGGTTTGATCTTCTAGGAATAAATATGTCAGTCCTAAAGGAGGCGATAATTATTATTAATTTTTTTTTTATAAGTATAACTCTTATTTCATACCTTGCTTTGTAAGAGGAGAGTAGATTGTATATTTTGATTGATAAATTGTGAAATATTGTGTGTTTCCAAATATGAGAGGGAGGTGGATCTTTCCCTGAATCTATCTATAATGAGATATTTCTTCTCAAATTTGATTCGGTGAAAGGAGAGGTGTCAATAGAGCCCCAAATTTCAAAGTCCACTTAAAAAAGCCCTCACCAAACCCACTAAATTAAAGCCCCCTAATTGAACAAAATATTTGGGGCCAAGCCCACTCTAAAATCTATTTATTTGTGGGCCTAAAAAAGACCCACTATAAAGGTAAAAAAAAAAAGTTTTTTTCCGGTAAAAAAAAAGTTTTTTTTGGTAAAAAAAAAGTTTTTCCGGTAAAAAAAAGTTTTTTTCGGTAAAAAAAAAAGTTATTTGTTTTTTAAAAAAATGTTTATAGACA
>Ga0315915_1001556_pt1 | contig 27929 bp, 8 predicted proteins | sample MpolbnodulesMG_FD_207738 | JGI IMG/M metagenome (GOLD analysis project Ga0315915, IMG submission 207738) | Medicago polymorpha root nodule microbial communities from Los Angeles, California, United States - branched nodules | ecosystem: Host-associated > Plants > Roots > Nodule | place: USA... | reverse complement strand
CATAATTATATAATATTATATTTTCGAATTTTTTTTATAATTTTAATTTAATTCAGAATTCTTTTTATAATTTTTTTCTAAAATTTCGATATATATTAAATTTTCCATAATTGTTTTCATTTTTTTTTATATTTCTAGATTTTTTTTAATTTTTTTCATTTTAAAAAAAACATAAATGCCACGTGTAGCCATAAAAAAAATAAAAAACAAAATTAATTACATAATTATCGTACCACGTCATCAGATAAGGTGACTCAGTGTACCACATCAGTGAAAATGCATAATCAAATGGCCTAGGGGTATTCCAAAACATAAAATTATAAAGACCAAATCTAATTTTATTTTTTATGAAGGCAAAACCAAAAATGATCTATACTGCAGAGATAAAGTTCTATTAACCCTTTGAATTTTTTAAGAGAAACAGATTTTAAAATAACTTAAAAATCAATGTATTACAACATGAGGAGGTAAAGAATAAGCAGTTGAAGTTGAAGGTTTGGAATGGCTCAACGTTGGCAGTTTTGCCTTTCATTTTCAAGAAGGCTTCACGTCCTTGCAGCTGCAAAACCTTCCCACTTTGTTGCATCTTCATCTTTCTCTCAGGCATTCTATCAAACACTTTCACTACCCTCTCATTCTCAGGCTCAGCATGTGCCTTTTGATTTCAACTTCAAAATCAACTTCGATTTAGATGACCCATCTCTATTGCAATTCATCCAATTGCTCAAAAAGGACGATGACGATCACGATTGCCTTTTGTCCCTGAAACCAAATATAGATTTGATACGTTCCGCAATTTGGGTCCTAAGGGATGATTTGAAACCTGCACTCCGTGCCTTCAATTTGGGTTATAATGATGAGAAAGTTTGCAACTTGATTATATGGGTTTTGGGCACTCATGACAAGTTTCACACTGCATGGTCCATTGTTCGAGATATGCGTTCCTCTTCTCTATCCACCCATCAGGCTATGCTTATTATCATTGACAGGTACAAAATCATATACCCTCTGTATTGCAATTTGCATGTTCATCTTCGTGAATTGCTAGGATTCGGCCTGTCTAGATAGACTTATTTGAGCTTATTGACTGACATACCTACTTGTGTGTGAGATTCTTTGCAAGAACTTATGAAAACAACTTATGACATTGTACGTTCTCTAAGATAGCTTATGCAAACAACTTATAACTTATACGAAAACAATTTAATTGTGTTTTATCTTTTGCTATAAAACTAGCTTCTACATAAATGCCTATCATGATAAGTTGCAAATAAGTTGTTTATCCAAAACGAACCTTAGGCTTTGTTTGCGAGTTTTGAGGAGAGGGGAAGAAAAGGCTTAGGAAGGGAAGGGAGAAAGGAGAGAAAGCCTTCCCATTGCTTGGGAGTTAAAAAATCTACAAGGAAAGGAAATAGAGGGCTTATGTGATAATTTTACAATTTTACCATTTTTTCTCTCTTAAAATCAATACATTATGTTATACTTTGTAATTTATCTTGTAAATTATAATTGGAATTTTGAATTATTATGAAGACAAAATTGTCAATTTGTATGTTTAACCCCCAAAACCCCCAATTTGGGGAACTTTAAAATTGGACAAATGAAGCCCTTCAAAACCCCCCAAAACCTTTCCCTATTTTTTAAAAACTCTCAAACAAGGGTTTACCTCTCCATAAGCCTTTCCTTCCTTTCCCCTTCCCTCCAAAACCCAACTCGCAAACAAAGCCTTAGTAGTATGTAGATAGGAGAACTATGAAGTAACATTCACTTTATATATATGAAACCCGAATACTCCAAATACGGAGATGTTTCATATCGGATATGTGTCGGATATCGATACCATATCGATACCACACGGATACTCACGGATACGTACCCACGATGTATCAGAATTAATTATTTTCATTTTTAAAAAACATTTTATCGGATACTTAGATACTACACATATATACCAGGATACTTTTAAGATACTTCACAAATACGTAACCAAGATGAAGGGTAAAAAAGTGAGATGTATATGATTCATTTTAGATATGCATAGTAGAATTTTCTTGATGAACCACTTAAAATTATACTTCTTGTGGGTGAAAGTAACGAGAGAGAGGAGATTCAATTAATCAACATTTGACAAAATTTATGTTGAGTTCTTTTAATGATGCTTCTGTTAATATCCTAACATATGAATGAAAATATAATATGATTTATATGAAAACTTTTTTTTTATTTTGTTCACATGTATTATTTTATAAAAATTGTGACTTTTATAATAATATAACAATGAAGAGTAATCAATGCTTATTTTCTTAGTATTTTACATGCATATAAGTTTTAGTATAAAAATTTTGTTAACGTATTTTAGCCGCATAGTATCCTAAATTTTAAAAATTTCGTGTATCCGCGTACCCGTATCGTATCATACTATGAAGTAACATTCACCTTAGTAGCAAAGCTCTGACTTTAAATGGCCCCCCACTAGTAGACGGTGGGATTGGTCCCCTAGATTAGCTGACCCTTATGAGTTTCCAAAAAAAAATAAAAAATCACTTTTGATGTATCTAATTGTTTCTGCTTAAATTCTTTGTCATTATTGTAGTGTTGGATTTGATTTATTTAATTTACTATTGCAATGCTTCCGTTAAACTTTTATGGTTCATGTGTACAGTGATAGTCTTGTGTTGATGAATGATGATAGTTTCATCAATTCTAGTTTGTGCCATGACAACTCTATTGATAGCAGATATTTCAGTTTCTCATATTTTATTGTGGCATTTTATCTCAATCAGATATGCATATGCAAATAACTCTGCCAAGGCTATTGAAACGTTCAACTTTATGAACAACTCTAGATTGACTCCTGATCAGGAAGCATTCCGTGCACTTTTGACTGCTCTTTGTAAATATGGTAATGTCGAAGAGGCTGAAGAGTTTATGCTAGTAAACAAGAAGCTCTTCCCACTTGAGACCGAGAACTTCAACATTATTCTTAATGGATGGTGTAACATAACAACTGATGTATATGAAGCGAAAAGAGTTTGGAGAGACATGTTAAAATACTGTATAACACCAGATGCTACCTCATACAGTCACATGATTTCCTGCTTTTCAAAGGAAGGGAATCTTTTTGACTCTCTTAGACTCTATGATCAGATGAAGAAAAGGGAATGGATCCCTGGGATAGAGATCTACAATTCTTTAGTGTATGTTTTAACGCGTGAAAATTGTTTGAAGGAAGCTCTCAAGACAATAGATAAGTTAAAGGAACAAGGTTTGCAGCCAAATTCTGCCACATTTAACTCCATGATACTCCCCCTTTGTGAAGCTGGAAAACTAGCAATGGCAAGAATACTGTTGAACACAATGATAGAGGAGAATGTTAGTCCAACCGTTGAGACTTACCATGCATTTTTTGAAGGGACAGATTATCATGGAACCTTAGAATTTCTAAGTAAGATGAATGGTTCTGGTTTGGGTCCAAATAAGGATTCCTTTCTTATAATTCTGGTAAAATTCTTAAAGTTGAAGCAACCTGTAAATGCACTAAAAGTTTGGGCAGAAATGAAGAAGTATGATGTGGTGCCCAGCTGTATACATTACAGAAAAATGGTTGAAGGGCTTGTAACATGCAGTTGGTTCATAAAGGCCAGGGATTTTTATGAGGAGATGATCTCAAATGGATGTTCAGAAGATCCAAAGCTTAATAAGCTCCTTCATAAAAAAGTACTTGATAGTGGTGTTAAAAGAAAACAGATTGTTAAAAAAACTAATAGTGATAAAGTGTGAGAGTTCTGAAATGGAAATTTCATCGAGAGCAGTGAAGATAGGAAAGTTCTGACTTTTAGCAGAGAAACACAGGCTCCTGCGTTTTATCTTGCCATTCTGCATTCTACCAGTGTGAATATGGTAGCCTTTGCAGTGCGATATTGTTAATTAAAGGCGAAATTTCTTGAGTTCATTTCATAGGCTGGCTGTAACCCCTTGACAGCCTGCCTAAGTTTTGAATTTTACTACAGGAGATGTACTGAAGAAGTGGGAAAATAGAGTGACCTCGAATGTTCTCTGATCTATAAATGTACCCTTGGTGGTTTTGGTCGCTGCTGCATGCTCTGGCCCTCATACTCCCTTGTTTTGATTGTCTCGTGGTTTATCATTCAACAGCTCACAAAGTACATATTTTGGTTGTGTCTTCCTGAGAGTTTCCATTGTTGATTAATTGGCTATATCTTACATAATTGCAAGGATTTGCGTTGCAAACATTCAGCTTGGTCTCTTTAACAATATAAACCTCCTAGCCTAATGATCCTTAAACAATACGACATTGGTCCCTTTAAACTTTTAGGAATACTTCCAGAAAATGCAACGAAGTTATCATATTTAGGTGCCTTTTTTTTTGTTGACTTCCTGTGTGTTTACGTGTTATAGAATGCTCTATATCTGGATGTTGGCTAATACTTTGAAAAATATGAATATGTAGGATTGATTTCATTTACTGGTGACTTCTAGAGTGAGAGCTCAATTGAGGAACAATAAAATTGGATTTAATCTATGGTCCAAATTTATTAAAATTAAAAATAGAACATCTATACTTTTCCACATACAACCATGCCTCTATCTCTCGTCCATTTGGGTACTCTCCAACTAAACAAAAATCTTCACACAATGGTCGTCGGAAATAAAAAAAAAAACTGACAAAAAAGTGTTTGAAGCTTCGTACTTCATTAAGGAAAATGTTAACTAGTGGTTAAAGAAACTAAATATAGTATAAGGACTTTGAAACTTGTGTAGTCAAAGTTAAAAAAATGTAAAGAATTATGTTTTCAATGTAAATATTTCCTTTTTTGTTTCCTTAACTAGTCAAAGTTAACAAGATCCATTGAGAAATGATATTTGTACAACCATTTTTGCACAACTTTCTCAAAGAGAGAATAGCAAGATTGTCCCAAAAGTTGTACTAAAAGAGTTGTTCAAATAACACTACTCTTCATTATTTCATTTTATACAATAAACATTCCTGGATTCAAAATAAAAAAAATTCCAGCATATAGGCTTCAGGACTTAATTGCAAGAAACATTCCAGCATTGACAATTAGGTTCTACAATTGCTCAACAAGATGAAGATGATCCTTCTTCAATTTGGCTTTGATGCTTGGGATTATGTATATAAAATATAAATTCTCTTGCAGCAACGACTTCTATTTTAATTCCCAGTCATCAACACCACAACAATAAAAATAACAATTAGAGCGTAAAGACGTATAGTTTGAAACTCCTCGTTCAAATACATAATTGGCCCTCTCAAGTTGATTGTTTGCAAAAAAAAAAAACATAATGAATTGTTCTGTCAAGAAAGCTATTGTTTCTTTCATAGACTTTTGTTGGATGATTCGTCCATTCTGCCTCCCCCTCTTCCTTCCCATCAGATTGCATAATAGAATCGAGTTTCTGCATGCAATAAGGGGAAGTGTTATCATATTAAGGTCAAATCATAAATGAACATGTAGGGAAATTTTATTTATCTGATGATTTATATTAAATGTTGTTTGGATGTGTGACCACTGATTAAGGTCAGTATTAGAGTAACTTCATTACTATCACATAGCATAGAGCTTATCAGAATTGTATATATTGCTTATCAGAATTCGCATCACTCATTGTGATATCCTTTTCGACAGTTTAAAGACTACTTTCTGTTCACGGTCAGGAGACTATTACTTTATTTCAACGATAACCCAATCAAGGAACTCTCATAACTGATTAGATTCTGTTCAACTACATTAGCATAACACTAAAATCTCCCTTTCTCCCTAAAACCAGTATTAGAATACTCTCCATCCTTTTTTCTAGAACAAACTTACAGCAGATGTCATCTCCTTTTCTTGTCATTGGTGACATGTTTTCGTACTCTAGCAGAAACACCTCATATTCACATGTTTTGCAGTAACCACAATATTCACAACTAGTACTATTTTGTGTTTGTTGCTTGGAATGATTTCATATTTATGTATAATATAGCTTATGTGATTTGTTGGTGGAAAAATTCACTAGCTGTTTCTTACCAAGAAGTTAGAGAAAAATAGAGACAAAAAATACATAGAAAAAATGTACTACTACGTAAAACTGTGCGTCTCTCAGGGAATTTCTACTTGCTATGCTTATTGTGGTGAAGTGTGGGAAACAACAATTAACGATTTAACAGTAGATTGACAATATTTATTACATATTAGAGAATCGAGTTGATTTAACCCCAAGAACATCAACCATGGAGGCTATACAGGTACTGCAGTATGCTGGAAAGTTTTTGAAGGCAACAATAGTAATAGTATGGCCTTCGTTGATATAGAAAAAGAAGGGTGATACAAGAAACCCCGTGAAAATGTGCTAATGTACAAAATTCTGTCATTATGTATGTCTGCTGAATTTTTTCATCCAATCCTTGCTTAGGATAGTTCTCTTCTTAATATTATTGTTTATTTGGTTTTGATAATATAGTCAGTAACATTCTCTGTTCCTTTGCAAAAGGAAGCAGAGTTAGAAATTCAGGTTTATCCATTGCTGAGTGGACTGACATCGAAGACCAGTACTCTACATTTGGAACGTGTTCATAGATTGAAAAGCAGACTTGTTCCCTGACTAGGAGAGTTCCAAAGGTGATGTTCGTTTTACAGTTATATTCTTTCTTCACAGTAGGAAATGGCAATTGATAAGTGCCATATTAGCTGAGTTAATATTGTGGATGTGTTAGGTTAGAGAAGAAACAGAATAGCTTATGGATGGTGATGGTGATATGGCTGAAATGTACCTTATCGAGAAGAGCTATGGTTGGATATAGATCAGTTGATGGTGCATCCATCTCTTCTTCAGTCTCTCCCGTTTCATCACCACCAGAATATGTTGGTCTGAAACGTATTTAATTTGTACTTTTGCGTTTAGCTAACTTGCAATGAAGTTATGAAGTTGGTTTTATGTACTATGTATATACCTGGCCGGTGAGTTTTGTATTTCTCTCCTTTTGATCTATTAAACTCGTTTTGCAGTTAAAAAAAAACTTTATTCTTAAATATATGTTGAAAATTTATATCAGGTTGAAACATGCATAGATAGTATGCAGTTTAAGAAGCTAGCTTATTTAACTTTGTCATTGATGTGAAACATAACTTGATGGATACATGCTCTTTTATAGTCGCACAGAGAAATCAATGAAATTGGGTTTGGGTTAGAGAATAGAAAACAAGAAGGCGTAAATGAGGTAAAGAACAAATCTATCTCAAAGATATAGAGTAAAGTTATATAAGGATATAAGGTAGAAAATATGCAATCTCATCATTCAATATGTAGTTAACTTTTCTTCCATCTTTTATGCATGAAAATCATATCAATTGTGGTAAGAATTTACCTGCACAAACTAATCCTTCAATCTACCATGACGGTTCATATTGATAGATTAGAATGAATAATTAAACTCCGAACCACAATCTTATTCCCTTTCCAAGTCTTAGGGTCAAGGGACAACATATTTGAATGAATAATTCCTTTCTTAGTTTTCAGATGAAAAAATAAGAAAAACAAACTTGAGTAAAATGATGTTTAGAAATAGAATGCATATATATCTACTATTCAATAGATTCGAATCATAACACATTTTTAAAAGCATAAATAGAATGAAATCTTTGTTATAGATGAAAATGTGTTCGGGACCCTTTTTGCATATCAACATTAAATGATCATCCTAACCCTTATGAAATTCCCATCAAATGCAAGCATTACATAATAAGCTGCCCTGAATGGTTTCTAGAACAAACTTACAGCAGATGTCATCTACTTTTCTTGTCATTGGTGACATGTTTTCGCACTATAGAATGGTTTCTTTATGGGCAGAGTTGTGAAGCCACACTTCATATTTACATGTTTTGCAGGAACCACAAGTTTCACAACTAGTACTATTCTATGCTTGTTGCTAGGGATAAGTTCAGTTTCATGTATAATATAGCTTATGTGGTCTGTTGATGGAAAAATTCATTAGTTCCTTACCAAGAAGTTAGAGACAAAAAATACAAAAAAAAAAGTGTACTTAATGTGAACCTGTGCATCTTTCAGGGGGGATTTCTACTTGCTATGTTTATTTTGGTGAAGTGTGCATCTTTCAGTAGATTGACAATATTTATTACATATTAGAGAACAAAGTTAATTTAATCCCAAGAACATCAACCATGGAGGATATATAGATACTGCAGTATGATGGAAAGTTATTGAAGGCAACAATAGTAATAGTATGGCCTTCGTTGATGTAGAAAAAGAAGGGTTATACAAGAAACCCTGTGAAAATGTGCTAATGTACAGAATTCTGTCATTGTGTATGTCTACAGAATTTTTTCATCACCTTTCTTGCTTAGGATATTTCTCTTAATCTTATTGTTTATTTGGTTTTGATAAATTAGTCAATAACATTCCCTGTTCATTTGCAAAAGGAAGCAGAGTTTTCATTGAGGCCAGTACTCTAAATTTGAAACGTGTCCATTGATTGAAAAGCACACTTGTTCCCTGACCAGGAGAGTTCAGAAGGCGATGCTCATTTTATATTTATATTCTTTCTTCACAGTTGGAAATGAGAATTGATAGGTGCTATATTAGCTGAGTTAATATGGTTGATGAGTTAGGTTAGAGACGAAATAGAGCAGCTTATGGATGACGATGGTGATATGGCTGAAATGTACCTTATCAAGAAGAAATGACGGATGGAATTGTCATTTTATGGAGATCAGTCTATGGTTGGATAAAGATTAGTTGATGGTGCATCCATCTCTTCTCTAGTCTCTCCCGCTTCATCACCACCTGATTCTCGGAGGCTTTAGAAGAGCTTGAGCGTTGTTAGGAATCAACACGAGAGCATGAGGAGTTCCGAAAGTAATACAGAAAATATAGAAGAACTTGAGATGTTTTTAGAATCATACTGTGTTTTCATTGTCAGCACTCTAAACAAGCTAACATCAGTAAACACACACTGTTATCTATACGAACCCCTTTTGTTTCCAACTTCATCGCAGTTTCCCTTTTCTTGTTTCAGTTAAAAGAATAATTCGATAACACGGAAGATTCCATCAACATTCAGCTGGTGTCTTCTGTTTTCCTTCTTTCTTATATTAGTCTCCAAAAGGTTCTCCTATTGCATGTTTGCTTATAAGTTATAACTGACTAAACGAGAATGCTCAAGTCATCAGACATGTTCACATAAGATTGGGTATGGCATGCTATATTACTCTCCCATTTCTAATATTTTTAGATTGTACTTTAGTTTAGTGCCAACGTATGAGATAAGACATTTGATATGTTTACTCTATATGTTAAAAATAGAGTTCAAGGAAGAAGGAATTCAATGGGCCGGGATTGTCCATGAGACTAACAAATTTTGTCGATTCCACCACTGCCATGGCCATGTGACCGAGTAGTGCAGTCAGCTGAAGGACGAATCAAAGAGTTGCTACAGAAGGGCAAACTGAGAAGATTCGAGTCCGGGAGCAGAGGAAGTTATTGGGATTGGAAATGTTGAAGTCCCGAAGGACGATAAAGGATCACCGAGTCATCTCCCAAACCTTTCCTGGTTGCACATTCAACTTCTGGAGGAATGTTCTCCGTGTTCGGGTCAATCATTGTTCTAATTAAGCAATTCACGTCTTAAAAAATAATAAAACAACTATTCGCTTGTTTCAGTTCCTTATAAAGTTAAAAAAATTAGGGATTTAAGTGAAAACAAAAAGGTTCCAACTTACTGAGCAAATGAAACAACACAATTAAACTAGAACAAGATTCATAATCCATAATGTGGCTGGTTTATACAGTTACATCAAAATATGTTTTGAGAACTTATCCAAGCACCGTATGCTAGCGTCCTCCTCCATGATATAGCTTTAATAGCCAGGAGGGTTTATGTTCAAAACGTTTCGCATAATTTTGCAAGAACAACTCATCTGACAAATAAAATGGCGTAGCTAAGCTTGAATCCTTCCTAATCAAATCTACGGAAATAAGATATTAGACAACAGAGGCCCTTGGAATTAACCTATTCTCAATACTAAATCCGAAAAGGTGGGTGCTGCCAGGAGCACTAAAGAATCCAATCCAAGTTGCTCCATCCAAAAACACATCACCCCATTCAATTTGTCCGGAGATCGTAGCTTAAAGTTAGTCTGTCTTTTAAATGCATGCAAAATTTCATCTTTAGGATAACCAAAACTCTTCAAGGCATCAACTTTGGCATCCCATTGAGATTTGGCGACAGTCCTTTTGACCAAAACTCTTCCCGGTTGCCACACAAAAAGTTACTGTATTTGGAAGGATATCAAGCTCCAACTCCTTAATCTCCTTCACAACGTTTTTCAAATTAGTAGGACATATATAGAAGGTTAGTATAACCATAAACTAAACGGTAAATGCTCAAAAGGTTTAGTACATATCAAGCAATCAATCAATCATTATTATGTGAGCATTATAATAATATATACACTCAATCAGGATAAGCTCAGTTTGAGATAAATAGTTCTTTCTCTTGCAATATTTCTCTTGAATGATTGAACTACTTCTTTGAGAGCAACCAGGAACAAGTTAATTTCTTCAAAATTTGCGCTTAGATAAATACATTCAATAAGCCTAAATTAAAACATATTAAATGTTAATATATGTGAAGCTCCATAAATGATGGGTTCTATGTGTGAGCAATCAATCAATCATTCTTATGTGGGCATTTTTTTTCTTTCTAGTTAAGAGAGGCAACCAATTCAAAAATACAGCCGATTGTGGGTAAAAAGCATACAGCAGAGGGCAATCACATAGTTCAAACAAAATTCACCAACTTTATAAATTATCGTATTTTAAGAAATAGGTAAAGCATAAATTATTATTTTTTTCTCTAAGAAAAAGATAACAATTTTTTTCAATCATGAAATCATATTGAAATAAGAAGAGTTAATAAATAATGAGATTCACCATAATCCTTAGTATGGTATTTAGCGATGTAAGAGATTAAAAAAAAGATATTACATTTAATTCTTAGTCAACGACTACCCATGCTTGTACCAAATAAACTTTCAACTTGTCTATGTCCCTAATCCCTAACTCGTGGATCCAAAATTAAAATTTTGACTTGTCTATGTCCCTAACTAGTTGATCTAAAAGGGAAGCTTCAATATCATTTTCTAGTGTTTCAATTCATCAAAAAACAAAAGGCTTCGCTTGATTGAAAACTATGGTCCCAACGCAATTAATCACGTGCATAGACATAAGACTGATGATATATGGAGGGACACCTATTACAAATTCTCCTTCTCCTATATAAACTAAACAAACACCGTCATGTTTAGGAGTATATGTGAACATGGTGCAGTGCTTTTGTTTCTCTACCCAAATGTATTTGTATGGTTGCATATGATGTGCGTCTCAAAGTTCCATACAGAAACTTCCCCGTAGCAAAAATTGCATATGATGCCTCCATTGCAAATTCGATCGATTATAATTGTTTTTTTCTCCGTCATATGACTGCACTTGGTTGCATTCATTGATGAAGTTCCTGCTGTTGTGCATGGAGTTGTTTCTATTGTCAAGAAAACAAAGCCTGCAAAAAAAAAAAAAACAATAAGAGATTTGAAAGCAACATATTAATCTATTATCATGTTCATATGTTCTTTTTCTACTTTTTGGTTTATTACGTCCTACTACTACATATCAAACACTTTTTTGAAGAAACATATCAAACACTTTTATTACTCCCATATCCATTGTATCTAATATAATATTTTGTTATTGATAGAGTACAAACTATTTACTAAATCTTTCAAAAAAAAACTATTTACTAATATTTACTATTTCAATTCCTTTCAATTTTTTTTTACTATTTCAATTAAAAAAATAACACATAGAATATAAGAGCCAACAGAGATTGAGATGCACACTCACAAACTCCACGCGACTTGACAAAAGATAGAATTGACGTAACTGGTGTCCTTTTGAGTTTTAATCAAAGAAATAACACTCGTTGAAACAATAAAAAATATATAACTTGTAATTGACCAAATAAAATACATGGTAGACGATGATGACGAAGAAATAAAAAGCATCTTCAACGTGTTGCACATCAAAGTGTTCCCTGTAGGTGGAGAGATAATAGAGATTAAAAGAAATAAAAATAATAAACTCAACAAACAAATAAATGAAAAGTATGGAATCATAAGTGAAAATGTATATACATGTGACATCCATTTGTCTAACTTGAATCTTTTAAAAAGTGATTAAGGTGTGACACTCCATACAAATAATTAGAGAAACTCTTCAACTACTCCGACTTCCATGGAGCATACAAACATTTCAAACATTTTTAGATTCTACTTTGGTTTAGTATTGCAAACATAAGAGAAAAGAAGTTTGATATATATGTTAAAAATTCAAGCATTGTTACTCTCTTGTGTCGATTCCTAATAAAGTTTAAAAATTGGGTCTTATTAACAAGTGCCCTTAGGACACTAGTTAAGATAACCAAAATTAGTAACTTTACATTGTAAACAACAATTTGTAAACATTTTACAAGTTGACTTGACCACTTTTCATCACTTTCCAACACATAATTTCTATTTTTGTTCATTTATCCAATGTCCCAAGGGCACACATTTCTCTTAAAAATTAGGGATATAAGTCAAAACTACGATCTACCAAAAGCAAAAAAAAAAGTTCCAACTTTCTGAGCAAATAAAACAATAGAATTAAACTAGAACCAGATGCTTGCATCCTCCTCCCTGATATGGTTCCATCCAAAAATGCACCGCAATTCAGTTTTTCCGGAGATGGTAGCATATAAAATTAGGTTGTCTCTTAAATGCATGCAAAATTTCATCTTCAGAACAACTCCAACTTTTCAAGGCATCAACTATGGTATCCCATTGGGTTTTGGTGATAGCCCTTTTGGCCATTATTGCCACACAAAATTTGTACTGTATTCGGAATGATATCAAGCTCTAACTCCTTAATCTCCTCCAGAACCTTTTTCAAATCAGTAGAGCATATATAGAAGGATTAATACAAAGCAAGCGGTAAATGCTTGAAGGAGTGACATGAAAATCAAGCAAAAATTTATCATTTGGTTTCATGCGAGCATCAATAATGGAAGCAGGACATGCAATTATTGAAGTAATAGCTTTTTCATCAGGACAGAAACTTCTTACCAATTCAAAAGCAGTGATAATGTGTTTCTGATGGGGTCGAATGATAAGAAAGTTGGTGTCTTTGAATGATGGATTGTATATTTTCTTGTTTATTTCTTCCAGCACTTCACCTATCAAATTTTCTTCCTTCTAATTCTTCTATCGAAGTTTTGGTTAAACAGTGGATGAATAACATGAAAAAGCATAATTCAAGAAAATATGATGCAATCAAGACATGTAGTATTCCCCTTAAGTGCATATCAGCACAGAAAAGAAAAGCAATCTTAGCACGGAATACCAACAACTACAAAGACCTACTACAACAAGATTTAAGCAGTTACTAACAGGTCAACGGTCCCAACATGATAATAAACCCAACAACATAAATTGACTCTACTACAAATCTGAGGCAAACATACAATGAAGAAATATGTGAAACACCAAACTATTACCAAGAACCAATATGATCTAATAATGACAGTGATCAAGGCACAAAATTTTAAGACCACTAAGTATTTTCTAATTATTGGTTAATTAACATACAACAACAATACTTTCAAAACTAGCATATCAGTTGGAGTCACGTATCTTACTTTATGCAAATTCACATATATCAAAAACAATTGAGTTTATAACTTACAATAAAACTATTAATAGCTAATCAATCAATCGTAATAGCAATAATCATATTCTCTAACCACATAACAAAATATTTTCCTGTGTCAATTATTCCTTATAAAGTTCAAAAATTAGGGATATAAGTCAAAACTGTGAAAAGCATGAAAATCATTCAATATGTAGTTAACTTTTCTTCCATCTTTTATGCATGAAAATCATATCAATTGTGGTAAGAATTTACCTGCGCAAACTAATTCTTCAATAAACCAAGAGGGTATATATTGATTTAGTGTGCGTTTGTTTTAACTTAAAAAAAAAAAAAAGATTTTGTGTTAGCAAAATCTAGAGATTCTTTTGAGAGATTTTTAAAAAAATATGAAGCTATTTGTGTTTGTTTACTATCCAAAAAAATCACTTTTTAAATAAAAAAGATTTTTAACTAATTCATGTCTTACCTCCTTATGTTTGAAAAAAAAAATTGAGAATAGTTAATCCTAATAGCTTTTTATTTTAGAGTCAAAATAGATTTTTAGACAAAATGATTTTTCTAAAAATCCTAAACAAACACTTAAAAATAACTAAAGTGATTTTTTTACTAAAGAAATAGATTTAAAAAAAAATCTAAAACAATCAGGCCTATATTTGATTTTCCTTTGACTTCACTCTTGTTGTGAGAGGCTTTAAACACAACTGTTGTTGCTAAACCTGTTCATTGAATTCAATGCAATGAATGAAAGAAATATTAGACTTGCCTAAGAACAAGAATATACAAATTTACCTAATATTAAACTCCAAACCACAATCTTATTCCCTTTCCAAGTCTTAGGGTCAAGGGACACCGTATTTAAATGAATAATTCCTTTCTTAGTTTTCAGATGAAAAAATAAGAAAAACAAACTATAGTAAAATGATATTTAGAAATAGAATGCATAAATATCTACTATGCAATAGATTAGAATCAATATGACACATTTTTGCATATCCTAACTCTTATGAAATTCCCGTCAAATGCAAACATTACATAATAACCCTCCCTGAGGTTTTTGGTTAGTTCCAGCACTGGTTTTTTTGCAGCTCATTGATGTTGTTATGCTATTGTTTCAGTCCTGTTATGTTGCGACTGTTTTTGTCAATTTTGCTATCAGTTGGCTTAGGGGTTGTTTTGTGTTGGTTGTTGTGTTTGTTTTTAGCAGTTTAGCCGAGGCCATCCACTCGCTGTGTGGGTTTCATGGTGTCTCGCCTATATACGACGTCTGTTATTTTGTAATCATCAGATGGCTTAGGGATTGTATACGTCTTGTACATGCTATCCGTTAATTATATTGTGCTGATTGAAAAAAATACCACATTGAACTCAACACAAGAGTAGTTATTTCAATCAAGAGTATATAAAGTCCATCTTTGGCAGAAATCACGGCCGTGTGCCGGTGTAAATCAAAGGAGCATATGAAGTCGTGCCTTTTGTTGTCGTCTCTTTCGTAAAATTGAGCATTACCCTTAATTATTATATACATATACAACCTTTCTCGTTAAGAAAGACAACCAATTCAAAAACACAGTCAATTGTGAGTAAAAGCATACAACAGAGGGCAATCACATAGTTCAAACAAAATTCATCAACTTGAAATTATTCTTTGTAGTATTATAAGAAATAGGTAAAGCATAATTTATTATTTTTTCTCTAAAAAAAAAGCAATTTTTTTCAATCATGAAATCAAATTGAAATAAGAAGAGTTTAAAAATAACGAGATTCATCATAAGGGATAAATACTTAATATATGTAAGATCCGAGATTCAAACCCCGACCACCACAAAAAAAGCAAGGGATTAAAAAAAATTACATTTAATTCTTAGTTAACGACTACCCATGCTCGTACCAAATAAACATCGATAATAGTCAAATTCTAGGTATTTAATCTAGAAAATCTTTCAAATTTAATCAGAAACTTCCATTTGATCTTCATCTTCGTCTCCATCTTCAACTTCATCTCCAACTGCATATTCATCATACAAATCAGCAATCACATCATGCAGCTTCAGAATGGAGTAGCTTCAATGTTTTCATTTCGCCAAACAAACCTTCTAGCTTTCTCTTCAGCCAATTTTGAATTAGCCATGACAAAGAGAACATCATTATAAGCCTTTTGCCACAAAAGGTTTCTTCTCTTAGCATGAACCTGTCTTTGTCCCTAACTCGTGGATCAAAAAGGGATGCTTCAATATCATTTTCACGTGCATACATACATAATAACGATGATATGTGGAGGGACACTTAATTATTACAATTGATATAAATTCGCCTTCTCCTTCTCCACAAACTAGCATGTTGTCCTTTTGGGTTCTTAATCAAAGAAATAACACTCGTTGAAACAATAAAAATATATATTTAACTTGTAATTGACCAAATAAAACATATGGTAGACGATGATGACGAAGAAATAAAAAGCATCTTCAACGTGTTGCACATCAAAGTGTTCTCTGTAGGTGGAGCGATAATAGAGATTACAAGAAATAAAAATAATAAACTTAACAAACAAATAAATGAAAAGTATGGAATCACAAGTGAAAATGTATATACCTGTGACATCCATTTGTCTAACCTGAATCTTTGCAAAAAGTGATTAAAGAGTAGTTGCAGTAGCTAGCGGTGCTGGGGATTTAGAAAATGTTTGTGCACATACTTGCAGCAGCTATGACAAGCGTATTGTGGATTATAAAATAGGGTTAAAAAATGTCTGTATATATAGCAAATTGAGGCGGTGCTGTGATTTAGAAAATAGGGTTACGTGGCCATTTTTAAATGGTGTTTTATTTTATTCCAAAATAACAAATCGAATGTTTTAATGTGGGTCAATATTGGTGGTCAATGATCATTTAATAATGTATTAAAATGGATAACTTTGCTAATGGATTGGATTCAATTAATCCATCCATTTAAAAAATATGGATGTATTCAATCCATCCATTTATATTTTTTAATCCTATATATGAATCAATTAAAATGAAAATCAAAATACAAATACATTGAATATGATATAAATATTTTATTTGTAAATTAACTTTTTGATAATATTGATTAATTATATAAATGTTCTCGTGAGCTTAGCTCAGTTGGTATGGAAAATGCATAATATATGCAAGGTCTGGGGTTCAAACTCCGGCCACCACCAAAAAAGATTAATTCTATAAATAAAAAACTGGAAAGAAAAAAAAACTGCATATTTAAATTAATTTAAATATCTTTTTTAGAGGAATTAATTTAAATATGTTAATAATATGGTTAAATCAGAAAATTGAATGTTTTAATGTGGGTCAATATTGGTGGTCAATGATCATTTAATAATGTATTAAAAATTGAATTTCCTTTTAACATAAAAACTGATTATTTAATTTTACAATTATTTATTTTAAATTGGAAAGGAAAAAAATAAAGATTTTTTACAAATAAAGATTATTTATTTATTTTACAATGGCGTGTAGCAACCATCAACACGGGTACAATTTAAAAAAAAAGTGCTTTTTTAGGGTATCGTCAAACAAATGAGATCATTCTCCATGGTATTACTATGTTTCTCATGACTTTTTGTTATCATTCACCATTTTTATGTTACACAAATTCTTAGTTATTTTATCCTTCTCAAAGCTATTACTTTGTTTCTATTTTATTCTCTCTTTTTGTGCAAATACCCCTACATGTTCTCATAAAAGGTTTTGTCTCTCAAAGGTATTTAAAAAAAGTTGTCTAAGCTAAAACCCGTTTTTACGTACTTACTCTATTTAGTGTTAAATACATGTTTTATACAAGTTGTCTAAAAGATTTGTGTCTAAACTGCTTTTGATTTGATTTTATTTTTACTTACATTCAACGAAGTTATCAGGCCGGCTAGGGGTGTCTGTGGGTCGGTTTGGGTTGGAGTTGGTGAAACCCAAAACCCGAACTATATAGTGTACTTCAGTTTGGGTGAGGTAAAATAACCATTGGTTATACCATTGGTTATACCATTGGGTGGGTTTGGATAAACCCGCTAATTTATGGGTTGGGTTGAATTTGGTAACGGGTTACCCAACTTATTTTTCAATTTTTTTTTAATATTAAATGACTAAATGAAAAGTACTTATAATTTTTCTTAGATATTACTCTACTTTTTAATTTTCTGAAAAAAAATTTGGTTAACTTATTTTTACAATAATTTTATGCATCATAGAATAATAAATTATAATATCAAATAACAAATTTCGTTATAAAATACTTGCAACAAATTAATGTTACATGACATAAAATTGTATTAGTATTAAAATAAAATAAAAATGCAACATTTTGATTTGTAACTCTAGCATGTTTTGATTTTCATTATACAGGGTAAAATGTGTATGTTTTGAAAATATAATTTGGTTTATGACCATAACTTTTAGTATTTTTCTTCTACCCTATGAAAATAAAGATAAAAAAAAAGAAGACATTATTGGGTAAGTGGGCTTTTTGGATCTTGATATGGTTTTATCCGAAACTCATTTATTATTAAAGTTTTACTTTTTCCACCCTATGGCTTTCCTCGCGTGCCCTATTTTTTCCAAAAATGCCCTTGACGTTTCCGGATTTTATAATCCGGAATGGTGTTTTCCTTTGTTAAAGGGTGAGAAAATAAGTTACGGATTTTTCTGGATTTTGTAATCCATAAATCTCAAAAAATAGGGCGCGTTACATGATTTTTTCGGATTACATAATTCGAACACCCCCTAAACACCCTTTTTTTCATGGTGCTGATGCAATCCAGATTACGTAATCCGGACAACACCAACACCAATTCTGAACATGTTTGTAACATTGATAGACACTTTAGGGACAATATTAATCTTCCTATCTTTCATCCTTGTGTTTTTATGATCAAGACTCCATTAGAAGAGACTTCTTACAGGACTCTGCCCTCAAAATCCAAAATTCCATCATTTACACCCTTTTTTTCATGGTGCTGATGCAATCCGAATTACATAATCCAGACAGCACCAGCACCAATTCTGAACATGTTTGTAACATTGATAGTCATTTTAAAGACAATATTAATCTTCCTAGCTTTCATCCTTGTGTTTTTATGATCAAGACTCCCTTAGAAGAGACATCTTACTGGACTCCGCCTTCAAAATCCAAAATTTCATCATTTAGACCCTTTTGTTCATGGTGCTAATGCAATCCGGATTACGTAATCCGGACTGAAAAGGGGCATTTTTGGAAATTTTACAGGGCTTGCGAGAAGGCAACAGGGTGAGAAAAGTAATACTCTTATTATTATGAGTTTTCCATTTTAGAAACCATATCAACCGAAGAGTGCTGCTCTTTACCCAAACGATTTTGCTCATTCTCAAGTGAAATGGCCAAAATGCCCTTGCGTGACTTAAGTTACGCCAGTGTATAATTTACGTGAGTTAACTCACGCTAGTGTTAATTTACAAATACTGGAGCGTGAGTTAACTCACGCTACATAATATGCAAAAAAAAATCGAAATTAAATAATTATTCAAATGGTAATATAAATAAATAATTATTCAAATGGTAATATAATTAATATCAATGCTAATAATATAAATGCTAATATAAATTCTCAACAATTACATAATAAAACCTCATTTTATTAATACTTTGATACAATTATATAATACATAATTTGATACATTTTATTGGAATAAAGTAAATATGCTTCTTTGAGGTAAAAATATACCAACTTAGGGGTAACAAAGGATCAAGGTCGGTGGCAAAAGAGACCGTCCTTCTTGGGGCTAAAAGACATCATCCTTCGGGGTAAGTGTAAATGTGGTTCTTTTTATACCCCAAGAAAGAGTCTTTTTACCCACGGTAAAAAGATTTTGGGGGTAAAAAGAAGCAAATTTACATTTACCCCGAGGGTTGACCTCTTTGTGCCCCAAGCCGGTTGGTCTATTTTACCCCCTTCCTTCAAATAAAAGTTACATTACATTACATTCGGGAATAATCCTTCCAACTACAACAATTATCTTACCCCTGAATGGGGTAAATTCAAACTTGCTAAGCAACAGCTATCAAGCATTCATCCAGAAGTTTTATTGTTTCATTCAAAAGATTAAATTCTTGTTAGTTTGGTTTAGATGATGGTATTCAAGTGCCAAAAGAATGAGGCCCAGTCCTTGACACTTCAATACTTCATCTAAACCGAACTAACAGGAATTTAATCTTTTGAATGAAACAATAACACTCCCGGGTGAATGCTTGGGAACTGTCGTTTAACAAGTTTAAATTACCCCATTCAAAGGAAGACAATTGTTGAAGTTGGAAGGTGCATTTCCCTACCTAATCACGATCTTTTGGCGGAATCAGACTCTTGATAATATCTTCAGTTGATCTCAGCAACGTTACCCGCATATCGATCCACTGGAACATACTATGCTCCCAAAACATGCTCGTCATGTTTTTGTCGTTCGTTAATTCCACCCAACTGAATGATACTCTCCCCTCGTCGAGCATTGGACGTTTATACCGAACGTATTCCACCCTCCTTGTGTCTCTCGGGTCGACTCCTTGGTAGAATTCATTCAGTTCATCTTTGAGACCTCTTAACGTTACACCAAGACACTGAACCTTCAACCTCTGAGGTTCTCCGCCGTTTAATTGTGCATGAACGTTGATCCAACCGGCCATTGCTTCAAATCTACACAATAAGAAATTAAACACAATCAATGAAAAACTCATTCATACATTTCATAAAACACTTGGAGTGCAACTTATACATAAACCCTAAAAATGATAACTGCAACATAAACATGCAAACATCTAAACAATTAAGCAATATAAGTGATTTACATGTAACATTGTATGATTTCTTAGCAAAAAAAATCAAAATTTAAACTAAACCCTAAAACTAAAAAAATCTAATCTAAGTGTAAAAAATTTAACATAATCATGCAAACATCTAAACATTATAACAATTAAGCACTATAAGTGATTTACATGTAACATTGTATCATTTCTTGCAAAAAAATCAAAATTTTATCAAAACACTAAACCTAATAAATTCTAGTTTAAGTGAAAAAATCTATCATACCAACATAATTTAAGTGAAAACTTACTTGTTCTTGTTGTTGGAGAGTTGTTTGATTTGAAGTTGAAGGAATTTCGAATTTGGGTAATTTGAGAGAGATTTGAGAGAGTTTTGATCGAAAATGAGGAAATAAGGAAATGAGGCTCTACCTGGGCAAATAACAACATGTAGCGTGAGTTATCTCACGCAGCATGACTTAATTCACGCAACGCAGGTTAACTCGCGCAGGGGCAATTTGGACAATTACTTTGGGAATGAGCAGAACCGTTTGGGTAAAGAGCAGAACTCAATAACAAATAATGATTGTTCAATAGACATCTCAAAATTGTTCACTTGATTAAAAAAGTTGATTAAAAATTATGACCCGTTAAAAAATTACACATTAAAATAATTGATCGGAAGTTACGACTCTATTGAAAACGTAATCTAGGTGGCTATTGAGCAACTATCTAACAAAATTGGCCAAGAGAAGTGGTCCTAACAATTTGGCTTGGCCTAATGTTGACTTGAGACCTTGGAGTATGTCCCGTCTCAAAGTCTCATATTCAATTTTCTCCGATGTCAATTTGGATCAGCTAACTTCTTCATAAAAAAAATGATCCTGGCAATTCACCATTTACAACAAAGGATCTCATTTCTAATCTTCAGATGAGGATATTTGTTCTGTACTACTATTGCAGTTTACAGTTTGGCTCTTATTAGGATACTTTTTTAGGATGAAATGTAAAATGAAAATCATTAGTTAATTAACAGGTACCATTATTTAATTAAATTAACATAGAAAACTAGTATAGGGCAAGAGTGCCCTGATGTGGAGAAAAAAAATAAACCATGAAATAAATGTATGAAATTTTACCACGTGTCATTAGAGGAAGAATTTTTTTAAAATAGATAGATTAGTTAATAGACTAAGAATGGATCTTTGAGTCACATAACAACAAACCCTATTTAAAAAATTATGAGTAGCCTAAATAGGCATAAACCTCATTTTTTTATATTAAATAAAAGACTGCAAATAAGTTGGTGATGAGTAAGCAAATTATTCACTGATGTATACTAAAAAAATAATAGGTAGCCTAAATTTTATTTTATTTTGGTACATGAAGCCTAATTGTTTTTTGGTTATGGTGAAAAGAATTTCAAGTCCTTTCTAGTAAAAAGTATGATTCCATTCTCAATCATTAAAATGAATCTCATTCTCTAACATGCTGCTGTCATACAGTATGATGAAAATTGTAAATAAAGAAAAATTATACTTCCACCACTTGGATTAGTCCCCCACATGAAGGGCATAAAAACCATTTCTTGACAAAAATCTTGTAATAGTAAACCTAAAAATAAAAATGTCATATAATGACTAAAAAGAAACAAGTGATGTAAAATACAAGTGCAGTGATCAATAATATAAAGTGAACATTGCACAGATCCTTTTTTTGCATGATTAACACTAACACATTTGTTGGTTGGCAAGAAAAAGAGGTTCAACCACCTATTCATCTCAACATCAAGGTGATAATAACAAGTGTATAAAAAAGATATACCAAGAACTGTGAAACATTAAATAGTGGGTTGGAAACATAGGACAAAAGAAACTTATAGGGTAATGAAGAATGGTCCCAATTGAATTAATCTTCCTGATTAAAGGAAGAGAAATCATTTTAAGGTCATATTGTATATAAAGTGAATACCACATATATAGGTAAATGAAAATCAGACATTAATCTATGAAGTACGGTTGGATGGATGGACAAGGTACCCAAATACATTATAGACCTTGAGGGGACCTCTTCTAAAAAAACTAATCAAAAGATAACACAGACAAAATCATTTCAAAACAGTTGTGACTTTGTTTTCACCTATGGTTGCAATCTAACATTCAGTTTTAAGCCAAATGAGATCATAGATTGGATTTGAAACAATCAAAATATTATGCAATCAGTTAGCACATCTCAGTCATTGAATCTAAGATCAGATAATTCAAATTCCAAGTTTCTGTTTGAAATATGTCAAGTAAAGTCAGAATATGAACCGCCCGCTATTTATATTTACTCAACGACCCTAGTGACTGTAAACAATCCAAATCCCTACAAGCTCTAGTTAGATGAACAATTTATGGACAATGACATGAACATCAACACACACAGACAATCTAAGCATGAATTAGTGGACATAAATTATGACAAACATATTACAGGGAGAAAGCAGACAACAACAAGCATTAAACAATGAAAATTCCTTGATTTATTGGTTTACATAGTTGGCTAAGAAAAATAAAACACAACATTTCTGTGTAAGACTACTCAGTAATCTCAAAAGAAATTTAAAATTATGGACCAAGAAAGTAAGAAATACATTCAAATAAACCATGTTAAAAAGATGAGACTAAATTCTCAGCTGGGGAAAGCCATCCCAAAGAACAATTAACTCGGTAAATGAAGCGACGGCGGAACATGGAAGCACCCTTCAAGGCAAAGTCAGATTGTGCATATTAGCATCTTCTGTTGAGTTAATTGAAAATTATCTCAAATTCCCTCAACAGCCCATAACAGCACAGTTATACACGAACACTCCGACATGCTCCTTCAAACCGAGTACCTGCCAATCAATGATGCCATCCCTGACACCGGATTTAGGACACCATGAATTCAGCACAATAGCTTCACCTTCTGGACCCCTTTGTCCACCCACGACCAAAAGTTTATCTCCACAAGCCTTGAAAGCAAGGCCCCAGCCATTTGAAGAATCAGCCCGAACTGGGAGCCTCCCCAATTCATTCCAAGTGTTCTTTTGCTTGTCATACATCTTCACCATGTTAGTTAAGTGCTCAACTGCATACAACTGATTATCCACAACTGCCACAAGTGGAGGTGCTTGAGCACCCACATTAACATATGGATACATACCCTCTATTTTCCTCCAACTTCTTGTTGAAAGATCATATTCTTCTCCACAAGTTAATGAAACAGTTGTGCTCGACATTCCACCGATAACATAGAATTTGCCATCCATAAAAAAACTAGAGCACAATCTACGCGGTGTGTGCATGTTTGGTAAAAGTTCCCATGTACATGATGCAGAGTCATACAACTCAGCAGACTTCAGAACATTTCCATATTTATCACTTCCACCGGCTACAATAGCAATTGAACCAAGACTACTAGATCCAAACAAACAGCGAGGTTGGTTCATCTCTGGACACTTCAACCAACGACGGCAAATCAAGCTATACTTCCAAATGGCGAACTCCATCAATTCCCTACCAAAAACCAAGAGTTCGCAACCCACAGCCAAGGACTCTTTGTCCGCGTGGTTAAAACACTCATCGCACGGTATCTTAGGCAACGCCATCCATCTACCTATGGTAGGGTCAAACGCCACCCATCCTCTTGGATCACAAACCAAATAAACCAAATGTTCCACAACTCCCAATTCTTTCCGCAATCCATATAAATAACCACTACTGATCAACCTACTATACCTTTTATTAATACAAGACAGTGACGCGTGATCGGATCTACCAACCCAAGCGAGACAATTGAGGGCAACATCATCGATCAGACCAGGGAGAAGTGAATCATTTGGTCTATGTCTAGGAAAACCATCATTCACTCCTTCCCTCTGATCCATTTTAAGAAAACTATTCACTTTCTACTCATCATCCTGCAAACAACAATCCAAAACACAATTCCTTTATCATCTCAAGGAATCATCAACCAATCCAAAACAAAATCACCACACCATATGAAAAATCAATCTTAACAAACAAAAAAAAAAAACTTTTTATCCAATTAATTAAATCTATGTCAGCATGCAACCAGTATCTATATAACTACATATCAATATCAATTATTTCCATCAGAATCTAAAATTGACTTATTAATAAAAATCACCCCTTTTTAAAAACTAATTTCAATTTAACACAATTTATTGATACATAAACATAAAAATCGTAATTTTGGGGAAAAGATAAACAGAAAAAAAAGATTTCAATACCAAATTGAATCACAAAGAAGAATCAAAACTCATCCAGTAAAGTTGCATGTATGATTTACAGCTCCAAGGAGACAGAACCATCTGCAAAAATTAACCAAAATAACAATAAATTAAACAACTTTGATTAAAAGGGTTAAAATTGGATTAAGAAAAATGAAATCGGGTCAAAAGGGTATTCGCTGATCCAATTAAAAACTGAATTTGGATCCAAATTAAAAAAAAAATAGTTTTTTCTTCTTCTGTTGAAATTATAAAAAAAAATAGAAAAAACTGATTGATTAATTCAAGAGAATGTGTACCTGGAAGTGAAGAGATCTGAGAAATTGAAGGAATTGAGTCAAAGCATGTTGAGGAGGAAGAAGAACAGAGAAAGTAGATAGCTTGCAAGTTTGGACAGAAAATGAAACTGTAGTACTTTTATTATTTGTGATTGTGATAACAGAACAGAACAGAACAGAGAGAGAGAGAGAGAGAAAGAGAAGAGGTACACCTTCTTATATATATAATCTAAATTAAATATATAAGTCAAAATTGCATTACTCATTAATTTGACAAGTCGTTAACTTAATTTAAGTTTTATGTTTCAATATTAGTATTTTTTTTTGTTGAAAGAATATTAGTTTTTTTATTTGTTACCCATGTTATTGATATGAACTTTTGATTGTGATAAACCAGGTCAATGAATTATACCAAAATGTGAATTGTTCTAAATAAATTCAGTTTTTTTTGTTGGTATGATTAAATAATTCAGTTTAATTTTTGAATGAAACAATTATATAAAAGTCTAAATCCATGATCAAAATATTTTTTTCCTAAAAAAACAAAGGGTTAACATAAATTCGGTGACTCACGGTGTCATTCTTCCAGAGGTTCGTTATTGTGTGGTGGGTTGCGGCCATCTAGAAGACTCACAACATGTGTTTCTTCTATGTTCTTATTTCGCTTCCCTTTGGCCGATAGTGCGAGCGTGGATCGGGTTTGATGGTGTCGACACTCAGGTTATTCACAATCACTTCTATCAGTTTATGTATTACACAGATGGTCTGAAAGTATGACGTAATTTTCTTCATCTCATATTACTTTTGTGTTTCTGAATTTTGTGGAATGAAAGAAATAATCAGTTGTTTAAAAATCAGAAATGTACTAGTTACCAGCTACTAGAAAAGGTTAAGTATTATTCTTTGTGGTGGCTGAAAGCAAAGTAGGTTACTTTTGTTTTCGATACCCAAATGCGGTGGCCGAATCCCCTAATGTGCTTGGATATTAGCTAGCACTGTTCTCTTGTTACTCTATGGACAACTTGTATTTTTAGTAGTCTTTTTGGCACACCCTATGTTGAAGAAATTACTGTAGTTTTGTTAATATAATTCATTTTTGCTTGTAAAAAAAACATAAAATAGAAATGTCAATGATGATTTAACGATGTTTTTTCTTATATACTCCACAAATTAATCGAGAGAGAAGGTTTCTCCACAGTTAAATGATTTTTTCTTTCTATGCAAGAGTAATGGATGGTACAATTACTCAAGATTAATATTTTAGTATTTGAAGGACTAGTTTTGACAAAAATATAAAAAGATGACATCAGACATTTATACTCTTTACTAGGGGTGAATAAATTAACCAAAAAATTGAATTGTGAACTCTTGAAGTGAACCGAACTAAAGAAAAAAATTGAACCATTACTAATAATTATGGAATTAAACTGAAATAATTCGGTTAAGTTCAAAACAGTTCGATTTGATTCAAAATAGTTTGGTTTCGGTTCAGTTGTAAAACTTTTAAAATTCGATTTCGTTTGATTTTTATATTTTTTTCCTAATGGTACCAATAATAAGTAATTACAGTTCGGTTCGAAACAGTACAATTTAATTCGATTAGCAATCAATTCGGTTCAGTTTTTATCCCGAACCGAACCCTCTTTTGCCCACCCCTCTTTACATACCATGTTTTACTTTGCTGTTGTGACCCTTCTCTTTAGTCTAATTACAATTTGTTCTTTTTCTTTGTTGGTTGTTTTTTCACTTGTTTTGTCGTGTAGTTAAGAAGATCAACATGACATGAGTTTTTTTTTTAATCGATGATAACATGAGTCTGTTTTGCAAGTAGAATTATGTTCTTCGCTGACACCTCATATTTTTATTTTTAATAAAGAAGTAAATATAAAATTTATTTATACACAATGTAATACTGATAATAATTTAATAGATCTCCGTAAGCACAAGTCAGTTGATAAAAATATTATAATATGTATAAGTCAGAGTTTGAACCTTAAACTTTTTACTTACTCATTTTGAGAGGTGAAGTTGTCTAATAGACAACTTGACAAAAATAATAATAATTTAACCATCGTCATTAAGGTTAAATTTGATCGGAAAACTATACTCTCACAACGTGGCAAATCTAATTTTAATGTTGATTGAGATCGGAGAGAGGTGTCAACCATACATGTTTGGTAATATCTTCAATATGAATATTTCAGGGAGGGCCGTTTCTGAGATTTTGGTTGCCTACGGACGAACCTACAATTTGGACCTTAAATAATAAGTATATATAAAAAATTGAATTCCTAAAGTGTGAAAATAATTTTCTTGAAGATGATAGTTTTTATTACGTTAGGAAATGTGATATTCAATTCCCTAGTATGTCCTTTTTCAATTAAAATGTGTATGATTTTAGCATTTTCTAAACTTAATGAACCTTTAATTTTATATTTTGGGGTCCAAATTTTAAACTTAGTTTTTGAAATCTAAGATGGTCGTCCTCTTCGTCCTACCTCAAATAGAGCCCTGATTTCAGATGAAGAGAACCTAAGTAAAATAACTAAAAATATACCAACAAATTTTCCATTGTGTCTTTGCTTTATAAATTTAACATTGTTGAGTAATATTCAAATGGACTGAATTTTAAATGTGAATTAAACAAATTACCTATTCAACTGAATTAATTATATTTTTCTCAACCGATGCCACAAGTGTATGATAAAGTTAGTGTCTACTCCCCTCGGTCCTATTTATAAGAAAAATTTGGGTCAACAAAAGTTAATGTATTTAGTTAAAAATTCAGTCCAAAT
>Ga0315915_1001555_pt1 | contig 27933 bp, 13 predicted proteins | sample MpolbnodulesMG_FD_207738 | JGI IMG/M metagenome (GOLD analysis project Ga0315915, IMG submission 207738) | Medicago polymorpha root nodule microbial communities from Los Angeles, California, United States - branched nodules | ecosystem: Host-associated > Plants > Roots > Nodule | place: USA... | reverse complement strand
ATTTTATGATAGCTGAAGGAATTATTTTGGGACATAAAATCTCTTCGAAATGCATTGAAGTAGATCAAGCAAAAATAGAAGTGATATAGAAGTTACCAATTCCGATTAATGTGAAGGGGGTGAGAAGTTTTTTAGAACATGTTGGTTTCTACCGGCGTTTCATAATAGACTTCTCATAGATTGCTAAAACTTTGTGGGACATCCTTGACAAAGAGAATGATTTTTTGTTTGATGTTGCGAGTGTTTGAATGATTTCACTATTATTAAAGATAATTTGGTCACAACTCCCATATTCAAAGCCTCAAATTGGGATTTACCTTTTAAACTTATATGTGATGCAATTGAATACGTGGCTGGGGGTGTGGATAACATCGTGAGAAATTTTTCCATGCTATTTATTACGCTAGCAAGGTCCTAAATGAGAACTAAATCAATTATTCAACAACTAAAAAGAAATTACTTGTGATATTTGCATTGTAAAACCTTCAATCTTACTTTATTCGGTTCCAAGGTTATTGTGTTTTGTTCAAAAAAAAAATTGTTTTGCTAGTAACCATCTGTTTGTATTGGCAAAAGTAATGAAAGTTAAAGGTAGTATATCGTTTAGGGATCCATAGTTGAATCTAACTTTAAATTGTTTGTTAGTCTACTTTTTAAAATGTATCCAACCTTTAACCCCTCCAAGGTTATAACCTTCAAAAGACCTTTAAGTATGTGTGTGATAATACTTGACTTTGAATGACTATTTAAAATTGATTCAAGTTCAAAAACAAATGCATTCTACTAGAATGGGTAAATGTTTGGACCAGCCCTGCTGGCTTTAGGATGATGCATGAATCACAATTGGAATAAAGTATGGTTGTGAGCATGATTATTCTCTAAGTTTCTTCTTCATGAGCAAAAGCGGTAAGTTAGTCAAGAATGGAAATTGAACGAGCAAAAATCAGAGGACCCATTTCGGAAAGGTATTTCATTGATGGAAGTCATCTTACGTTATTATCAACATAGTTTTCAGTCATTTTAGTAGCAACATGAGTCAATAAGTAGGAGTTTTAGGGAAGTTGATCATGGTTTAAGGGACATTTTTTTATTATTTTCATATCAAGTCATGTAGTTCTAGTTCTTCCCTAAACCAAGCAATTCATAGGTGTTTATGAAGTATTTTATTGTAAAATCATGTAATTCAGAAAATCAAGGCACCTCGTGGGAAATGGAAGACATGGGATGAAGATTCAAGATGCCTATGAAGACATTACAAGTTGAGGGAATTATGTCCAAAGTCTTAAAACCACTTCAGAAAAAGAAAACACTCAAAAGGACGAAGAAAAAAGGCAAACCAACACCGAGGGTTGAAGCCATGCGCAAGGTAAGTGCCCCAATCGTGTGAAACAGAGAGCAAACACTCTGTGTTTAGATGTCCCGCGTGGCGCGCATCCCACATGTGCGGGGTGCCTACAGTTCTAGGGAAAAACACGTAAATGTTGTTTTTTCTATTGCAGTCAAAGAGAAAGGCAAGCCTTAGGAGCATCAACAGAGGAGTCTCTCCTTAACCTTTGTTCAAGCATCAGGAGCTTTCAAGGTATATCATCTCCATCCTCTTTTTGTTATCTCTATGGTATGATTTTCTATTGTTTTGTAATGATGTCGGTTGCCAAGAACTACTAAAACTCTTTGATTAGGAGTCCACGATGCACTCCTTCTTATTTGTTGGATTCTATTAATAATGTTTTTATTTAGATTATAATCTAAAGTCTAATTTAATTCGTCTATGTATGTTTCTTATATATCTTATCTTAGATGGAGCATATTAGGATTGACGACCCTTATTCCATTGGAGCAAGCCAGTAGTTAATTGCTTAGTTTCTAATATAATTGAATCTAAATATGAATTTAGGGCTATAACTCATCATATGGGAACCCCACAATTGTAAATGGTTGAATTACGGGGGCGTTAAATAAAACTTCCACGAATTCCTCACAGGGTTATGTTATACTTTCTTAAATCCAAACATAAGGTAAGTTATAAACTAATGATTTCTAGATTTAATTTCCAACAAAGACGAAGGGGGTTCAAGGATTCACTAATTGTGGTTACACTTCTGAATCACAAAAACCTAATCAAGCATTGGGTAGGACAATTCAAACCACGTAACCACTATCAATCTTTTCTTTTAATTTTTTTCTAAATATATTCTGCTAATTACCGAGTTGAATAATAATCCATGTGGAGACGATTAACTTACTACTTTATTCCTTGGTTTGATTTGGTGCACTTGCCAATTCACCCAAATCCACCATCAACATGGTTTCGAGAAATTTTTCCTTCTAACTTTTGTTTCAAGATGGATTGGTGGAAAAAGCTCAGAAAACCAATTCTAGCTCTAATGGAAACTTGCTTATAAATAGAAACTCTTGCACACACTTTTATTCATAAAGAAACTTGGTCGCGCAAGGTGAAGACAAAGATCAAGGAGAACCTAGGGTTAAGGGTAAGCATGGTTTATGAACCAAACCAATCAGACCATATTTATCGTCTAGTTCGGCTCATGTAACTACTAGGCCCGACCCTTGGGGAGTGCAAACAGCTCAATGTAGCTGGGCCTCCCCAAGGTATGAGCATCTAGAAAAAATATTGTCCAGTAAACAAGTAATAAATATATGGCGCGTGATTTATATTTCTATACTATTGCAGCGGCTTAATAATAAATTTATGTTTTTTTCTTCCTTTCCTTTTTGCTTCTTTAATTAATATTTTTAGTATGAGAGGGCTTTGATTTATTAAGGCCCTGGTAACTACTTTATGAATAAATTGAATTTTGCCCTGAACCGATTTTCCTGCATAAACACACATTCACCTAATCTTCGTGAAGGTCGTTGATTCCACTTTGTGCTTTCTTATATTAACAGTGGTAGTTTTCATTAAAAACAATGAAGAAATTGAATCAATCACAACCAGGCCAAACCAAATTTAGAATGATAACAGTTACAAACGATATAGAATGATAACAATTTCAATTTGGTTGGATTCGAAAAAATTAGGTCATAAAAAATGAATTTGAATTTGATGAAATGGTAAAGGAAATAAGGAACATATTTTAATTCGGGAATAGCTAGCAAGGTATGTATCATGATTCATATATCACTAAGAAACCCTTTTAGAGACGAAGCTGAAAATTCATTACCCATAAAAGTTACCCAGGTATCGATACAAAATCAATTACCCATAAAAGTTAACTGCCGAAGTCCCCATAATTCGGCAGCTTACTGCCGGTGAGTCCCATGTTAGTGTTTTACGTAAACTGACGTAAAATACCCTAAATCAGCTAAAAATGAATGGGTTAAATGCTTAATACCTTTTTTTACGTCAAAAGTGTGTTGATACCTCCTATGCTTGATGCTTCAATGATTTTAGAGCAAGATTTGATGAAAAAAGATATTGGATTTGGAGATTAGATGGAAGTGGTATGGAAGTTGATGAGGAAATAGTGTGTAGGGGGGGCATGTGGTTGTTTCATTTGATGAAACATTTCAGAATATTGAAACCGACAGCAGTTAACTGTCGATGGGCATTTGCGTCTTTTATATGTGTGTTTCAACCTTATAACTTGTGTGAACAACAATTTTCTAAAAGTTAACCAAACTCTTTTTTTTTAATAAACTGGATCAGGTAATTTTATTTTTTTTGTGTTAACTGGTTTCTATGCACACCCATAGCTAGGGCTTCCAGCATCTCATTGAGTATGTGTTGGTTTTCTTCATTATTTATGTTGTATGTTTTTATAAGCATCTAAGAACTCTTTGAGTAATGTTCTATGATGAATCTCTGTTTATTTAGTGATATTTATTAATACAATTTCTCTCTTCAGTTATGATCTAAGTATATAATTTTCAATTGTTCCCAATGTAATTCTTTTAGACCCCAGGCATAAATAAACCCTAATTGTATCTATAAGTTAAGTGAATTGCTAAGTTGACAAAAATTCATGTTGAGACGATAAATTCATACTTTATTACTTGTTACAATTTGGTGCACTTGCAAGAGTTTGACCTTGAGATAAAAGATAAGAAGGGTATTTAGGAAGTGGTGGTTAACCACCTTTTCAGGTTAGAGAACTCTGAAGCTACGAAGAATGGGAAAGCCTTAGTAGCATATTTTCCTTATGAGCACCCTTTCGCTATGACTAAGAGGCCATAAGTTGAAGACATGGCTATTTTCAAAGCTGTAAACCTTGTTCTAGGTGATTATACTTGGCAGAAGAATAAGAAATTCTTCACAGATGCCAAATTCTTCCTGAATGAACCATAATTTTTCAAGGAGGGTTCAAATTGTTTGGTAAGGAGATTGCAGTGGAAGAGAAATCTAGAGATATCATATGGAATTGACTTAGCTTAGCCTATAATGAATATCACAAAGGAGAAAGGATTGTGGCTAGGATTCTTGATAGCTAAATTTGGCAAGTGCATCAAATTGTTACGAGTAATAAAGTGATAAGTCAAATCATCATCACATGGATTGTCATTTCAACTAGGCAATTAGTTAAACTTCTTAAAACAAGAAATAAAAAGCGAATAAAGTAAATAAAAATGAGTAAACTGAAGAAGAGTTAGCAAGTTTGATATGATTTAGCAAAGCGGTTGAGTTTGATTGCAAAAATGTAAATAGTTTTGATTGTAGAACTTAATAGTGGTTGAGATTCTTCGAATCCCCTCTATTTCCTTGTTGGATTCAGGACAAGTAATTATCAGTTATGAGATGAGGATTCTATTAAATTTTTAGTTTGTAGGATTGTTACATCCCTCCAACTATCAAGTTGCACCTGCTGATCACAATAAGGTTATACACATTATACAAGTATAGGTTCAGTTCTACAAGGTTTGTATGTCATTGGAAGGTTGTTAAAGTGGGGCCTTACTCTCTAAGAGGTGAATATAAACATAGAAGAAATTATAATCCTAAATTTTCATCAAAAGGCTCAACCATCATCTACGAATCTTAAAATTATACCACATACTCTGTCTTACGTTTGTAGTTCTACATACAATTAGCCCTATGTCGTCTATCTTACCAAGGAGAAAGAATAAAATTTATAATGCAACATTCGGAAGAGTTGACTAGAAATATCTTATGTAGTTCCTTGCTTTTATGTTTAGGTACAAAATTCTAGGTATGTCACTCTCCCTGAAAAATTTAAGAGCGTTAAGATTTTTGCATGTAAAAATTAAATAGATCTCAAAACATAAATGAATACAAGACTTGAATTAAATTGATCCAATAAACAAACAAAGGTTCATCTTAAAAGCCTACTCAATTAGGGTTTAGTTGCTCATGGTAACTAAAAAAAATTACAAAATAAATAAAACATACTCTAGAGACAAAGATTGAGGAGAGACTCCTCCATTGATGCTCCCAGTACCTACCTTCCTCTTGAACCGCTTTGTTTTGAATGAGATTTTGTGAATGAGAGAAGTTGTATTTATAGGATGTTTTCAATCAGGTTTGGACTGAAAAATTGAGCTTTTCCACAAACCCACATGGGAAAAACATCAAAATGATGTTATTTCACATAAGCGCACCCACGCCACATGCGTGGTGCATCAAAGTGGTGCTTTTTGGAAGTTTTTTTCACACTAGGGGCACACAGAAGCACACCTAGGGCACGTGGTAGAACACCCGGAGTGCGTAGAACCTTCTTCAAATGTGTTTTTGCCTTTTTTTTTCCTTTGTCTTTTTGAATGCTTTCTTCTCTCAAACTTATTTTTGGCTCAAGACAAAATTTTCTCAACTTGTAATGTCTTCAGAGGCCTCTTGAATTTTCATTCATTGTATTCCTAATTCTTCATGCGGTGTCTTACTTTGCCGAATTACATGATTTTTCAATGAACTATATATAAAAAAACCTAAGAATTGCTTGGTTTAAGGAAAACTAGAATTACATGACTCGATATGAAAACATTATAAATTGTCCCTTAAATCATATGAAATTGTTCTAAAATTCATCTAATTTGGGTCAAATCATAATTAAAATGACTGAAAAATATGCTGAAAATAACGTAAGATAGCATGTCATCATTTCTGCAACGTGATTTTTTGTGGCCTACCATGTTCAAGGATTGCATAGAGTTTGTGGAAAAGTGTGACAAATGCCAATGTACAGGTAGTATAGCCAAGAGGAATGAAATTCCCTCAATAAAATTCTAGAGGTTGAACCTATTGACAATTGGAACATCGACTTCTTATAGAACATTGTTGCAACATCAAGGAAAGATTGGTCTAAAAAGTTGGATGATGCATTATGAACATATAAATACATTCAAGACACATCTTGACATGTCACTGTATCACTAGTTTATGGGAAATATTGTCATGTACCGATGGAGTTAGAGCATAAGGCATATTGAGAATTCAAGTTCCGAAATTTTCATCAAACACTAGCTCGAATGAAGAGGTTTCTGAAAGTGAATGATTTTATATAGATGAAGTTACAACTTACAAGCTTATGAGAATGCAGTCATCTAGAAAGAGAAAACTAAGAGGTGCCATGATAAGAATTTGATAAAGAGAGATGAGTTCTACATCGGCTAACTAGTTTTATTAATCAATTCATGGTTGATCTATTTCCTGGGAAGTTAAAGTCCACGTGGCCTGGTTCGTTCGTGTTCAAAGAAGTATCATCTCATGACACAGTTGAAATACAATAACCTAACACCACCTCCACAAAGTAAATGAGCGTAAGGGTCATCAAGCCAGTGATGCTAAAGAGTAACACGATTTGGTCAGGTAGTGGCACGATTTAAGAATGAGAAAACATGTTATTCGTCAAAAATCACAACTAACATGGATCATGATGCAATTTTTGAATTTTAAAATCCAAGGTGTCTTTACAAAAGGAATGTAGGGCGATTAAGGCTGATCGTGACGCGATTAATACTGAGATTGAGATTTTGTCCATACAAGAGTGTTACTCTCATAAATTCTCTCTAGAAACATCAGAACCTACCAAAACCAACTTATTCAACCATCATCATCACCATCATCACCATCACCATCACCATCATCATCATCATGTTCGCTGTTGGTGGATTGATTGCTAACAACATCAAACACATTGCAGATTCAAAGTTGGAGGTTGTAAGGCATAGGTTGCATCATCAATGAACTTTCCTTGATTGTTTTTTCAAAGACACCAATGGATAGCAAGGCCATTAATAATTTTTAAGATGGTCCGGTAGATCAACAACGTCCACAGCAAAATCTTGAAGGGATAGTTGATTAGGCCATTAATAATTTTGGAATCTTTTGTGTTGATATGCAGTTTTTTATTTTATTTTTTTTAGAATGAATAATTAACTAGGAAATCCTCGTCGCTGAGCTTGGTTGTATTCTTGTAATAACGCAGACGGAGAAGACAGAGTTTGATCTGAAATAAGCATGCATTTTTTTATAAGCATCTAAAGTAGCCATATCTGGAGTATCTCTTGGATATTAACATCATATAAATAAACTTATTCTCTTGATAAATAATTATTTTTCTTTAGAGGCTCTTGATAGATAATTATTATTCAGGTTGTTTATCCTGTTATTTTTCTTTTATTACAATATTTGTCTATAATTTCTTGCATTTCTAGTTTATAATAAGTGGACAAGACAAATAAGAGCAACTCGATCAGATGCAAATATTGTATCTTATTTGTGTTGTCTCAGTTGTGCTTGAACCTCGACAGTTTAGTAGATCATCATTACTAGAAAAAGCAAAATTAGCGAAGGAAATTAATGATGGAAAAAATGAAATTCCTCACAAATTTCTTGGTCACAAAATTTAGTGACGGAATTAGAGAGGGATTTCACGTTTTCCCTCACTAAATATCCCTCACTATTTTTTGTTTTTTTAGTAGTGATGATCTACTAAACTATCGAGGTTCAAGCACAACTGAGACAACACAAATAAGATACAATATTTGCATCTGATCGATACTAAAAATATTGTGTTTACGACTTGGATTGATTGAAAGGTATTAATTAAGGAGTTGTTAAATATTGTGTTTACGACTCTTTTTTTTATAAGGATATTGTGTTTACGACTGCTCATACGGTATTTGTATTAGGTTGCAGTTAATTTTAATTTAGTAATCTATGTTCAGTTTACATGTTGTTTGTGGTAGTTTTTAGAAATTATTGTTTTTATAAATCAAATTTGTATGGAGGCATATTTGCAGTGAAGGAATATTATTAAATTCATGTACTTACGAACAATCCCACCATGGCACAAATAAAAGAGCAAAAGGAACATAAACAAATAATGCAAGGCAAAGGCCTGCGTGTTTGCTGATAGCTCAACTACTATTTTAACAAGAATTGTGTCTTTGAAATCAGCAGAGGAGACATGAAATTATTTTAAGAAAGAATATGAAGCTGATAGGGGAATTCGAACTTCAAAGAATGAGGGATTTCGAGATGATTCAAAATTACTCTGTAAAGCTTCTCAATATTGCAAACAAAGGTGAGACTTTTGAGATCGTAATTCGCTAACTTAAGAATTGTTGAAAAAGTTCTGGTAACGGTACCCGGAAGTTATGAAGCAACCTGATGTTGTAAATTCAGCAAGTGCATCAAATCATACTCAAGTAATAAAGTAGTAAGTTATCGTCTCTATAGGGATTGTCGTTCAACTTGGTAGATAGACGAATTTATTTAAAAGTAAAAGAATTAAGAAAAGATGAATGTGGTTCCACGGTTTTAATTGTCATGTCTAATGTGAGATTAAGTTTTGTGATTCAGAAGTTTAACGATGATTAGGAAACCCTTGAATCCCCTCCTTCGTTTTTCTTTTGGAATTAACTAGGTTGATTATTACTTATGCCATGTCTTTCGATTTAAGGAAGTTATGTTGGTGTAAGTCCTAGAGGCCAATAGTTTATGTTAAACTTATGTTATGTATCATGACTTTTATTATTGAATAATATGACATTCTTTATTATATTTGTTGTAAGATTAATAAAGTCCCTAGAATAGATAGTTCGTGTAATGAATATTAAGTGTGACTTAATCATGAGATTACATTAACGTAAATAATTCTTAAATGTATTCGTAGTCAAGCTTTAGTATAAATTGGGATAAGAATAAAGCGTCGAGACTATTATGTATGTAGATTGATAATCACATCTCATGGGTCATGAATATGAGATATTAAAGTCTATACATAGGTATAAATATTAGGAGTAATGTTTATACTGGCTTGACCTAACGTGAGAATAAAACAGAGTATGTTATGAAAATGTCATAAGATATTCTCACAATGATAATGGTGTATACCACTCTTAGATCTGAAACAACTATGATCCCTAGATGTGGACTCAAGTGCTTTATTGTCATTCAAACGTTATCTGTAAAAGGATAACCATAATGTGGTTAATGGGTACTTGACGAATAATGCTGAGGGGCATGAGTGTCCTAGATGGAATTTGTCCCTCATCATAACAAGAGATATATCTTTAAGCCTCTTGATGAAATATTATTGTAAAATTGCATGGCCATGCCGAACTAAGTCAATATGAGATATTGGACTTATTCACTATTCAGGATCAAGAAATATAAATATTGATCAATACAAGGGTGACATAATCTATGCCTTGTGATCAATATAGATATGAGGACAAAGAAGTGATTGTGCACATGAAAATAATCATGGAAAGGTTTCATCAGATCACTTGACATTCCTGCACTTGGGTAGCAGTGTTGTGTTGCTAGATACAGGTCACTGTTTATAATATTAAATGTAAGATTTAATATTATTGCCAATGTGGCAAGAAACTATAGGGTCACATACAAAAGAATGGTCAAAAGGAGAAAATATAAGTAAAACTTATATTATGGGTGCGTTTATCAAATAACACTAATTAGTTAGCAAAAGCTGAATGAGTTATTGGGCTTACGGAAGTCCAATAGTAACTGCTAACTTTCTGAACACATAAGGAGTTCTATAAATGAACCCTTGTGCTGAAGTCATGGTTACACGTTTTTAAGAAACCATAATTCTCTCAAAACCTCTGATCATTGGGCTAGCAGTGGGAACCAGAGAAGCACCGTTCGTGTGGACTAGTAGAGGCTCTGTTCTTTGCTTTGCTGTGATCGAGACTTTTTTGCACTTCGAGAGGTAACATTCTTTCATTTATCATGTCAAATTCTTAGTGATCCAAGGAAAGGAAATTGAAATTTTTATCCCGCAGCCTGTTTTGGTAATCAGTTTCCCTTCCAATTGGACATGACCCTGTGATGAATCCCTGGATGTTTTATTTTACTATCGCCGCAATTCAACCAGTTACAATTGATAGATGAATCATAGCCCTAAACTCATACCTAGATTCGATTAAAATAATTTAATTTAGAAAATAAGAAATTTACTATTGTTGGGTTCAGATCGACTTAGGGTCATCAATCCTAATATGCTCCATCTGAGATGTAGTATGGAAACAGACATATAAAAATTAAATCAGACACTTGAACCATAAACTGAATAAAAAATTTATTAATTGAATCCAACAAATAAGAAGGGGTTCATCATGGAACCCTAATCAAAGAGATTTAGTTACACATGGTAACAACCATCATTACAAAATAATAGAAAAACATACCCTAGAGAGAATAAGAGGATGATGGAGATCCTCTTCCTTGAAGTTATGATTCTTGACCCTTTCCTTGTACCGTTAGCTTTCTAAAAGAATGAAAGAGCATGAAAGGATATCTATTTATATTACATCATTACTAAGGGGTTAATAGAAGAAAAATAGGATTTTCCGACTAAAACAACTTGAAAAACAAGTAATTAGCACCTCTTGTGCAAAACACATGCGCATGGTGCTTGGAGTGAGGTGCATGGGCACATGAAGTAGCAAGGAATACTGTCTCATATGCAAGGGCGCAAGGCCTATGCGAAGGGGCACATGAGGAAATGCCTCCATACGAATTTTGCAGTTTTTGTCCCTTTTTCGAGCGTTCTTCCGTCTTGTAGTGCCTTAGAACTTCAACTAAATTTTGTTCAACTTGTATTTTTTTCAAATACTTTCTAAAAACCATTGAAATTCATTTCATATCCTTAATCTTTCACTTGATGTCTTGTTTTGCCGATTTACATGATTTCTCACTAAAAAAGACTCAAAAGACCTATAGAATTGCATGATTTAGGATAGAAATGAATTACAAATACTCTAATAGAAACAATAAAAAATGTTCCTCAAACCATTGACAACTCCTCTAATAATTTTTAATTTGCCTTCAAATGCAAAGAGAATAACTAAAAATATAGTCTAAAATATCATATGGTACTGTTCCATCATCACAACTATTAGTACATTAGAGAATAACTAAAAACATAGCCTAAAAACAAAAGCTGCTTGATTAAAGATGGTGATCGAAAAAAAATCAAAGTAAAAATGAGAGGTAAGCGTTTTATTTTAAATTCATTTGAGGATGAGAAAAAATCTTTTCAAATTAAAGAAAATGTGACAGACTTGTGGCACTAAAGGCTCAAGCATTATCATTACCATGGCCTACTGCACTTAAAATCTAAGGAGATGGCAAATGACATTCCAAACTTGATGACCATATTTCAAATTGCAAGCTTGTCAGAAAGGCCTCTTTTAAATAAGAAAACATTATTTCTACAAATCAGCTTTTACAACTTGTTGGAAATATTAAGAGTAAATTAGAATTGATAGAGTTAGGAAAGATAGAAGAGAGTTGTTGTGCCATGACAAAAACCACTGTCCTAAAAGCAAATTTCTGGTGGACCTCCGGTGCAACCCAAATCTGGTTTTACTCCCCAAGATTTACACAATTGCATATCTGAATCCGTGCACTCGAGGCTAAATACAATGGAGCTTCACAAACAATGCCCAGAATAATTGAGTGGTAGAAAGAAAAACACTAGTTTTATTTTATATTGACCACTTCCTCCCGTGTCCAAATCTGAGTTCATGGCTTTATATAAATAGAGATAGAGGCAGGCTACCATGTGTGCCAAGCTAATTCAATATAGCTTCAATTTTCGTTTCAGCAAGTAGTAGTATTGAATTAATACTAACTAATGCATGATCATAAAGCTGATCATTTTGACCGTTGTTAAGTAACAGACAAATAACTATAGGAAATAATCGGTTATATGATTTAAGAAGGATATAATTGTAGGAGTGAAAGATAATTGATTGCCATTATATCCTACAACTTTTACATATGGATTTATTTGCTCCGTCTAAAACTATGAGTTTTGGTGGCAATTACTACGTACTTGTTATTGTGGGTGACTATTCTCGGACTTTTTTTATTTCTCATAAAAATGACGATTTTGTTGCCTTTGTAAACTTGTTAAAATTACTCAAAATGAAAAAGATTAAAAAAATTGTATCATGTTCGTCAAAAAAAAAAAATTGTATCATCCGAAGTGATCATGGTGGTTAGTTCCAAAATGAAACTTTTGAAATTTTTTGCAACAAAAATGGATTTGAGCATACGTTTACCTCACAACGAACTCCCCATCAAAATGGGGTTAGTAGAAGCGAAAAATCGGTCTCTTGAAGAGCCAGTGAGGACGATGCTAAGTGAGACCAACCTTTCTAAGAATTTCTAGGTGGACGTGGTAAGCACCACATGCTATGTTATGAATATAGTCCTTATAAGACCTATTCTAAAACAAACGCCCTATAAAATTTACAAGGGAAGGAAGTCCAATATATCCCATTTTCACGTTTTTGGATGTAAATGTTTTGTTTTTAATAATGGTAAAGATACTCTTGGCAAGTTTGATGCTAAAGATGATGAAGGTATTTTTCTAAGATATTCCACTTCAAGTAAAGCTTTTAGAATTTATAATAAAAGAATCATAACCAATGCAACTAAACCTAAAAATGTTGTGGAGGATGGTGATGATCTTGCAGAAATTTTGGAAAATAGTCTTCAAGAGGACAAAGAGAAAGGTAAGGAAGATAATGAGCAAGCACCTCACCAACACTTACCAAGAGAATGGATATCCTCCAAGAACCATCCTCTTGACAACATTATAGGTGATATCTAAAATTGGGTAACTACTCGAAACTCTTTAAATGAAGCATGTAATCATAAGGCTTTTGTCTATCAAATTGAATCTAATGACATCAATGAAACTGTCATTGATGAACATTGGTCTCTTGCCATGCAAGAGAAGTTAAATTTATTTGAGAGAAATAGTGTTTGGGAACTTGTTCCCAAACAAAAAGATATTATAGTGACTGGAACCAAATGAGTTTTTCAAAACAAACTTGATGGAAATGGTGTAATAGTAAGAAATAAAGCAAGATTTTTTGCCAAAGGTTACAATCGACAAGAGGGCATAGATTTTGATGAAACCAATACTCCCGTAGCTAGATTAGAAGCCATTCGCATGCTTCTTGCATTCTCTTGCATCGTGGAGTTTAAAAGTGATTTTCCTAACGTTTATATTCAAAAAGAGGTGTATGTTGTTCAACCCCCCAATTTTAATAATTTTGAATTTCCAAATAATGTTTACGATTAAAAAAAGGCTTTGTATAGATTGAAACAAGCACCTTGAGCTTGGTATGACCGTTTAAGCAAAATTTTACTTGAAAATTATTTTGAAAGAGGAAAAGTTTATACAACTCTTTATATCAATAAATCAAAGCATGAAATTTTACTCGTTCAAATTTAGGTGGAGGACACTATCTTTGGTACAACTAATTATGCAAATTGAATTAGAAATGTCTATGATGGGTGAGCTTCGCTACTTCCTCGGTCTACAAATTCATAAAACAAAAGATGAAATTTTCATAAATCAATCCAAGTATTGCAAAGGGCTACTCAAGAAATTTGGAATGCATAATGCCAAAGAAATGAGCACCTCATGCTACCTTTTTAAAGATGAGGAATGTAAGTCGGTTGAAGAGAGTGAGTATATAGCTAGCTATGATCAGATCTCTTCTCTATCTCACTGATACTCGTCCTGATATTATTTTTAATGTTTGTATGTGTGCTAGATTTCAAGCTAGTCCCAAAGAATCACATCTCACTACAGTAAAACATATTATAAGATACCTCATTGGCACACAAAATATGGGCCTATGGCATCCTAAAGGCACGAATTGCCACTTGCTTGGAAATGCCTTGGTCTCTTGACATAGTAAAGCAGAAGCAAGTGTAACTTTGTCAACCGCTGAAGCGGAATACATGGTTCCAGCCAGTTGTCATGCACAAATTATTTGGATGAAACAACAATTTAGTGATTTAATTTCGAGATTAATCTCAAAACTGTTCCAATTAAGTGTGACATTACTAGTGCCTTAAATCTCAAAAATATCTGGTGTATCACTCACGAACTAAACACATTGAGATGAGACACCATTTCCTTAGACCATATTCAAAAAGTGGATTGCTTGATTGAGTTTGTAGAAACATCTAATCAACTCGCATATCTTTTTACAATCCCTTTTCCTAAAGAAAATTTTGTTTTCAAAAGAAATGAATTAGGAATTTTAAATGAATCATGCATTGAGTAATTGCATCTTCATTATTTTATGATTACTGTCACTTTCGTTTGAATAATTGCATGGGCAAGTTCTTCTCATTCATCATACATCGGTTCATATTCAATATAAATCTATTTCTTCTTTTAATATTTTATATTTTGTTGTGGATTGTATGGAACAGATAGTTGACAATGAATGTCAGTGTCATCACATAATCGATCCAATGCTTCAGAAGTATTCTCTTTTCTATTGTCTGATACGAGAGTTTGACTTTTACAACCACTTTCATTCTCCACTTTTCTTTGCAGTTCCAAAATACTTGTGCTACGAATGGCGTGTGCATCATAAAGAAAATCTAACACATACGAGTAAAATCAGCGATGAATGTAGAATAATAATGACTACCATTCAAAGAAAATGTTATTTGTGGGCTTGCAATGTCAGTATGAATTAATTGCAACTTTTTTTTGTTTCTCTCCATGTTGTCTTTGGAAATGGCTTCCTCCTTTGATTTCCAAACTAACAAGCCTTCACATAATTTTTCTTTTTCAAAATGGAGCTTTGGTAAACCAATTACTAAATCTTTGTGGACTAATTTATTGGCTTAAATATTCAACTCATCTTAGTAAATATGACCCGTTTAAGTTTTGGTCCCTGTAAAAAAAAAAATTGTTTTTGGTCCCTGCAAAATTTTTTGTTTTTTAAAATAGTCCCTAACCCCATTTTTGTGATGATTTGCATACGTGGCACATGATGATTGGATCCATTTTGTAGTTTTTGGTCCTTGCAAAATATTTTGATTTTTAAACAGGTCCCTGCAAAAAAATTTGTTTATGAAAATAGTCCCTGGAGGGACTATTTTAAAAAACAAAAAAATTTGCAGGGACAAAAACAATTTTTTTTTTTACAGGGACCAAAACTTAAACGGGTCATATTTGCAGGGACGAGTGCAATATTTAAGCCTAATTTATTTAAATGATCCATGTGAATGTATGTCATAGCCAAGTTTTATTTAAATGATCCTCTTTAATAATAGAGTTATTTTGTACCCTTCAGATACAAACTCAAATACCTCCTTGTACCCTTCCCAAAAGTGGCACATTGTAAAAAGTATGGACTCTGAAGAGACTTTCTGAACACTTGAGATAATCTGCATAGAGTATAATAGTGGTCCTCAAATATGTGAAAAGACGGGTAGATCTAAGTCATGATCATTGCTAGATAATTCACTATGTCAGGTAAGTGATAGGATCATCATGGTTGGACAACCGAGTAAGTGATTTATAAGCACCCTAATTTTGCATTGGCTAGTTTATAATTTATTTATGTAGGTTGAACTTGACATCATGCTGTGTATTTTTGGTGTTGTTAAGATATATGGTAACCATTCGTTTACTTCCACTAATGTCAATTAAAGAGGATTATGTAGTATTGAGCACGGTTGCGTATTTGGGAAGTATTTTATGTTGTGCTTTCATATTCGCCTGACTTATGTGCATTACGACAAATTTTGGATTAAAAAAATCAAAATATAAATTGGTCTATGATTAAAGATTTGAATACAATAGTCATCATAATTTTGGATTACCTAGATTTGAATGGACACAGATACCTCACCTTTCTTCAATTTGATGTTACGTTGCGTCTTTAATTTTGTATCTTTTTTTTTTTTTTTTTTGTATCTTAGAGAGTGCAAATTTTGTACTTCAATCTCTTTGACTGCATACTTTTATGCCATGGTCTTGACTATTTTGTAATATTTATTTACACGGCTTTACCTATATTTTTATTTTTTTTATCTCTATATTTGTTTTCAAGGACAGAGGCCCTCAATTTGATGACCTCTTGGATTTCTCATCGGACATGGGTGAGGATGATGATGAGAAACCTAAGAAAGCCTTTCCTTCACTTAATCCAAAATGCAGTGATCCACTTTCTATACGTTTAACGGACCATTAACATTTTCAAATGCTCCTCTTCAAAAAAAAAAAAAAATCCAAATCCTTGCAAGGCTGGGAGAAAATTATTGAGTGTGTTGCTTGATTTTTGACCTACTTTTGACTTGTCGAGGTGCGATCATGAAAGATAAAGGCATGCGTGAATTATGATTTGATTTGTATGAAGTAGAATTATGTGATATGTTAATGTCTTGCTAACGAGTGCTTTTGTATACTCTTTAAGAATTTTAAATTAATTAATTAATTTAATTTAATTAAATTAATGTTTTTAAAAAAGTTAAATACTTTAATTTTAATTGCATAAAATTCACGAATTTTCTTAAAAATTTAACATATAAAATCTTTAAAGAGTGTCCCTGAGGACAATATTTAACATTCCCTATATTATATTGTTCTTGGATTTTGTACCTATATTGGGTATCGGATAGAGTATTCAAGACTTTTTTTAAGAGAAATGCTGACCAATGCTCTCAGGCCACTCCAGTGTTTCGGGACATTGATTAAGGAAGCTAATATAGTTCAATTATTTAATCGGCATCTCTGAAGCATTCGTTAGTATGACCTTTTTTTAAAGATAGTATTCAAGACTTTACCCAATGAGATTTTCTATCTAATATCTCCTGATAATTTTATTAGAGATAAGTTAAGCGTTACTAATGTTCGATGTTCTTCACTCTAATGGGTTATCTTTGGCCCCTAATTATTTTGTATTTCTTATTTTCATTTTAATAATGATATTATGTGGTCGGCTAGTTCTATCTATGTGTATCATCTCTTTTGGTCTATTTTCTTTACTTCTTTAAGGCTTCCACATCCATCATTTTCTATCTAGAAATTTTATTTACTTTTTTTTTTTGGGAAGGGTGGGGTGGTGAAGATACATGAAAAATTTCTTGGGTTGATTGCGATACCATTTGTCTAGATAAGGAGGTTGGAGGTTTGTGGGTCGGGAGAATGATAAAAAGTACGATTAAAATTGGTTGAAAATTAAGGTTTTAAAAAGTAATCGAGCCCTTTGAATTCTATATTGTTTGTTTTAAAGTAATTTGCACCTCTTTTCTATTATTGTTCACCTAGTTTTACAATGAATTAACAAAATAGTTTTGATCAATCTCTTGAGTCAAAACCCTTTCCTAACATTACAATCCCTTAATCTATTAAGTAAATCCGTTACAGTTGGAAGTTTTACTTGTTTGTAATTAATTCCTATATCATATCTCAACAATTATCTATATCTAGCTTAATGCGTTAAGTTAATCAAATTTCCTAGGTCAAATTTAACATCTAAGGCTAGTAGTAAATTAAGTTATAGGATTCATATATTTATAAAGGTAGGGCTAGTAGTCATTCATAAACATACAAAAAGCATTACACTCAAGTAAATCTGAATAATACTAGGATTCCATTGATATCAAAGAGAGTTCATACAATTCACATAAAAACAGTTCGCAATAGATTCATATCATGGTTTAATGAAAAGATAATTAGTTGCTCATAACTAAAGCAATGAATAGCAAAGGATAATGAAACATTACATAAATCAAAACAAACTAGGAGTTCGTTTGAGATCCACCGCTTGTTCCTAGGTCCTCAGCTGCAAAATATTCTCTCAAAGCTCCAAAATTTTGAACCTTGCTCTCAAATGAAGTTTGCCTTTTATAGATCTGGTTCTCTAACAGTCAAATTGTGGCACGTGGTGTAGAAATCGTGCCAGGGTTTGTCATTAATCCTACATGTTTGAAATTTTAACAACAAAATTGTGCAACGTTACTGAGAAATTGTGGTATGTTGACTCATTCAATACATAACCGTGGCACGTTGACTTCCAATCGTGCTACGATTTTTCCAGAAACTTGAAATCTCCGTCTTGGCGCTCCTCAAATTGTGGCACATTGACTTCAAATCGTGTGACGATTTTTCTTGTAGTGACATGTTGAGTATTAGCACCAAGACTGTGACAAAAGGACCATATTACATAGACATATAACATCACTTCACTACTGACTAATCTTAACCTATTTCTACATGTAAGCAATGCAAAATTCTCTAAAGCATGCTAAAATGATGTGAAAATGAAAAAAATAACACAGTGTGACAAAGTGTTATCACAATCCCAAACTTGCATCATTCATAGTCCTTAAGGAATCAACTTGTTAGTCAAAAGAGAAGTAAAATAACATCTTACCAAACAATGACAGTTTCAAAAGTTCATCTTCTAACCGATATAATGAACTGGTAGCTTGCTCAATCATCCTTTTTCCATTTTTCTCGCATAAATTTGAAAAGGGGATTTCCACAGTCGACATACAGGTCTGCCATATTATCATAGGTTTGAAGAGTCTCTAAACTGTCAATCAAAGTCAATGTCAAGTACACACTTTTAAAATCTTTTTTGGTTGTAACAGGGCTTAGGTAAAAGGTGGGATATTCATTGGGAAAGTATGTGTAATTCAAACACATTGAGTTAAGCATAACCTACATTTGATGGAAAATTAAATCATCGCCACCCCATTTACCCCAAAAAGATAACACTAGAGTACTATAGAACCACTTATGATAGTTAGACATTTTTATTTTTATTTTTGCAATTTGGTTGTCTCAACTTTCTTTTCTACACATTTTGTATATCATTTTCAAGAAATTCTTTTCTTTTTATTTTTCGTTGATTAGAGACGATTTGGAGTCTCTTAAGCTCTCTAGTATCCCTACCCCAAACTTAAACGTTGCTAGTTCCAACTGCAACTCCAAAGTTAGATATTGCGTACAACCTATAAATCTTAACTCCAACAAAGAATTTGGGTCAAAATTGTCTAAGGACTTCTAGGTTTGTAATGTAGCTTATAACCGAACAAGGGGTCTAATTCTGAAGGCTCGGTTTGGCTTTACAAAGGATAATTACAAGCATAAATTATAAACATAAAACTTTAAGGTGGGCTCAAAAAGGCTTTAGGTACCAAGCCCTTTGCATTACAATTGCATGGAACACTCATATATGTGAAAATAGAAAAATAAAATGTGGTTTAATCTTTTAAATTGAGATTTCTGGAAGTTGTGGCTACCTAACTTTCCAAATTTCGTACACTTCCCATTGACTTGTCATTCAAGTGTTCACCACCTTATGAACTTTTCAAGTATCATTGGTATAATTAGTTGTTATGAAACTGGTAAATTTCCAAAAACATTAAAATTTATTAAGAATAAACAAGTAAATGAAGTACATAAGATAGGGGAATACAACCGAATTTAAAACATACACATTAATTAACCAAGACAATTTATTGAAAACCATTATTGCTGAATTGAACTTTTTTTTTCTTTTTTTTGTCCATCTTTTCATTTTTTTTACTGAAAATAAACAAATGCAAAATAGAAAACATTTGAAAAGTGATAGGTTGCCTCCCATCAAGCGCTTTCTTTTACGCAATAAGCATGACATCTCACCTCAACCACTGTTAGGGTGGCATGTAGAGCTGTCAATTTATGGGGCCTTGACAATTTAGGCCCCAACTCTATTGACATGGGGGCCTAAAATATTTCAAGTGAATGAGCCTTTTTTTTTATAAGCCCCAAAATAGTAAGCCCTACATATTAAGGGGGCCTAAAATCGGCCCCATTCCCCTTAATTTTTTTTTCCAAATTTTTTTCTCAATATTTTTCCTGAATATTTTTTTTCAACATGTATTTTCAAAATTTCTATTTGACTCATGGTTGGCCTTGTGATATTTTTCTATATTTTCTATTCCCGTTTCTGGTGCTTTGAGATTATCTTCCAATATATTTTGCTGTTTCATTTAATCATGAATCTAAGTACTTAAAATTAGAAGCACTTATTATACCACTATTCATACTGATGATTGGTTGGATTAAGGTCCTCTTTTTTCCCAATCATGCAATATCTCTTTTCCGAAATGGAATTCAGACTTGTTGCCATCTGATAACACAAATTCCAGTACCAATTCAATTTAAATTCTCATGCAAAATCTAACGAATTCTCTAAATTCATACATAAAAAATACTGGTTTTTCTATACATCTCCCCTCCCTTCTATGTCTGGATTAATGCAGATTTTGTGCTCTACCATTGATCCTGAGCGAGACAGTAGCAAATTTTATATTATCCAATTTGGAGAGAAAAGAACTTATAGATCAAATAAGCTCAACGATTCTCAAAATAACAGTAAAAGATCAACTCTACTATTTTCCATCTTTGCTCTACTTGTTACAAAATTGAACATAGTTACCTGAGCAACAAATTTTACACCTATTCCAAAACATTACTTACAGCTATTCTAAAATAATAATAATCTGAAACACCTAAACTTGGAGGCAACACAGATATTTAGAACACTCGGGGACCCCGAAAATAACATTGAGATCAACCTTTTGAACTTAGATGTACTGCAACTGAGATCAACCATTCTACTATCCAACTTAGATGGACTTCATAGTGTGAAATGAAACGTAAACATTGGCCCCTAAGCCCCCTCAATTGGGGCCAATAAAAAACAGACTAGAAAGTGGGTTGGGCTTAAAATAAACATATTCAATATGGGGCCTGAAATTATGGGCCTTTAGTGGGGCTTAATTGATGGGGCTTTTGATTTTGGGTCCACTTTGACAGCTCTAGTGGCATGTATGACAGAAAGAACATATCATGCTTTTTCTTCCTATTGTTTGATAGAAATTTCATGAAGTTGGCACAATGAAGCAGATACTCCCATGCTCTCAATTTTAAACCATTGGAATTTGAGCTTTCCCGCCTTATATAAGAAAACATATCCATTTGTAACTGAATGGTTTCTTTAATTCCCATTGGTTGAGTCTCCAATTTTAAGTAGAGATTGACAGGCTTCACTCGTGGATTTTCTTCCACCACAACATCTTTATACTCAGTCTCCATCTCAACCATCTTCTTCTCACATTCAGATGTTATCTCATCAAGATTAACACACCGACCTTGAAACTTATCAAATGAGTCTTGAATGGATCTCAAGAGCACATCCTAGTAATCGATTTTGATAACTTGTTGCTCTTCTTTCCTTATATGAGCCTCTTCACAATAACTACTCTGATGACCTGCCCCACAAAAATCACATCTTAGATCTAATCTTGCGATTTTGAATCACAGTGTTTTATCTTGCGAGATAGCAGAGACTTTTCAAAAACAAAGGTAATAACCTCTTATGAATCATCTAAGTGGATCCTATTTGTCATTGCTACAAAACATGGAGAAACATTTTAGCAACAACATACAATGAAATAGACATGAAGAGCATAATCCATAATTTTTTTTTCAATATATAGACAAAAAATGTAAATGATAAAAATCCTTAATAATAACAAAACTTCCTAGTAGAAATGATTCAAAAGTCCCAGGCAACGGCGCCAAAAACTTGATAAAAATTTGGCAAGTATACCAAAAAAAATCAAAGTAATGATAATTAATTCATATCTACGAGGACTGTTTTAAATTTATACTCAACAAAGGCATTAAATTAAAGGATGTATTAAAATAGAGGATGGGGTGGTCAAGGAAATTGGTTATGGTGATAACATTCTATATGATAAACAGTACGATTAAAATTGGTTGAAAATTAAGGTTTAAAAAAGTTACCCAACCTTTCGAATCCTCTATTGCTCACTGTAAAATCATTTAAACCTCTTTTCTATCATTTTCCACCTAGTTTTAAAATAAATTAACAAAAAAATTTTGACCAATTTCTTGAGTTAAAACCCTTTCCTAAGATTCCCTTAATCTCTTAAGTTAATCTGTAACCGTCGAAAGTTTTACTTGTCCGTTAATTCCTGTATCATAACTAAAAAATTATCTATATTTAGCTTAATCCGTTAAGTTAATCAAATTTCCTAAGTCGGGTTTAACAGTTATGGCTAGTATTCAATTAAAATCTAAGATCAATTCATATATTTAAAAAGGTAGTGCTAGTAGTCATTCATAACATACAAAAAGCATTACACTCAAGCAAATCTGAATAATACTAGAATTCCATTGATGTCAAAGAGAGTTCATACAAATCACATATAAACAGTTCACAATCGATTCATCTTATGGCTTAATCTAGAGAGTTAGTTACTCATAACTAAAGCAATGAATAACTAAGGATCGTAAAACATTACATAAATTAGAACCAAATGAGTTGGTTTGAGATCCAGTGCTTGTTCCTAAGTCCTCAACTACAAAATATGCTCTCAAAGCTCTAAAAATTTGAACCCTTGCTCCCAAATGAAGTTTGGCTTTTATAGATCTGGTTATGTAACAGTCAAATCATGGGACGTGGTGTAGAAATTGTGCCACGATTTCTCGTTAACCCTACGTGTCTGAAATTTTATGAACAAAATTGTGCCACATTGATGAATAATCATGGCATGTTGACTCATTTGATGCAAAATCGTGGCACGTTGAATTCCAATTGTGCCTTGATTTTTCCAAAAACTTGAAATCTGCCTCTTGGGGATCCTCAAATCGCGGCACGTTGACTTCAAATCGTGTCACGATTTTCTTATAATGACATGTTGAATATGAGTACCAAAAATGTGACAAAAAGACCATATTACATAGAAATATGACATCACTTCACTACTGACTAATTTTAAACTATTTCAACATGTTAACAATGCAAAATTATCTAAAACTTGCTAAAATGGTGTGAAAATGAATAAAATAACATAGTATGACAGAGTTTCATCAATTTGTGTGGGAGAAGGAGTTGGTAGTGGAGTGTAGGGTTTTACTTAACAATGTTACTTTACAGGTTAGCAGTGGAATTAGATCTGACGGTTGGTTACTCTGTTAGTGGAACATATCGCTTGTTAGCTTGGTCTATTCCCCATGTTCATACTCCTATTTCAGATCTTATTTGGCACAAGGACATTCATTTGAAGTTATCTGTGTTTGTTTGGCGTCTTTTCAAAAACATGTTTCCTACTAAGGACAACTTATTTAGGCGAGGCATCGTTAACCAAGACTCTCAACATTGTGTTAGTATGTGTGGTGCTTAAGATTCGGCTAATCACTTGTTTTCGAATTGTAATTTTTTCAACTACATTTGGCACTATGTTCAGCATTTGATTGGTTTATCTTCGGTTAATCCTTCAAGATTTTCAGATCAATTTATGCAGTTTCACTTTTTAACTAGCGATTTATAAGTAAGACAATCTTTTATGTATATTATTTGGTTTTTATGTGTTTAGGTAATTTGGAAAAAGAGAAATAATATAATATTTAGTCAAAAGGAAGTTTTTATTCATCATCGTTTAGATAAAGTCAAGTTACTTTCCTATTGGTGGCTGAAGACAAAATATGTTATTAATTTAGTTTTTATTTATCATGGTTGGTGACTTAATAATTTCTCTTATTTGGACATTGGCTAACAACACTTTCCTTTTTAACTCTTTTTAGTTGTTTGTGCTCTCTTTGTAAGACTTTGGTGTCTCTCTTTAATACATCTTGTGTTATGAGGAATATTTTTTATTGTTAATATAATTCAATTTGGCTTCTAAAAAAATATAATGTTATTGTGTGCTAAATAAATATAATAAAAAGTTTACAAATTTAGTAGTTTAACAAGAAAAAAATATGGAAAAGTTAGTAGACTAAAATTTGGTGTGTGTGTGATAATGTTAAAATATTTATATATTACTATCGTTAAGACGAACACTCTGTGTCCGTCTTTCTTTTTTTTTACTTTGCTAACGTATGTAGTTATAAGCAATATTTTTCTATGAAATTTTAATTTTGATTAAAATTATATATAATATATCTATATGTTTGTGACTTTTAAATATTAACAAATTATTCCTATCTTTTACCAACAATGTAATAAATATAATTTAAATTATTCTATTTTTCAATAACACCAAAAATATAGCATTGATTTATAAATTTTATGAAGAAAAAAAAAGCTACTTTTCGAATTTTTAATGTGTTAAATACTTCATCCCAAGATAAAATTTCCTCAATAAATTTTTTAACAAGCATTTCCCTTAAAATATTATCTGTCACATTTATGAACAACCAAAAGTTGATCATAACATTTCTTAAAAAAAAAAAGTTGATCATAACAGATTACATTAGATAGGTACTAGAGACCCATCTCGTGGATGTAATTAGCACTAATACTCTTTTCCATTATATTATTCAATAGAAAATTGCCATTAAAAAAAAAAAGAAATGGAATGCTTTTTACATCCTTAAATAAAAACAAACTAGTGTGTTAACCCATGCAATTTACGGGTGATACACTATTATTTTTCAATCTCAAATTGTTTTAATATTTTATTTATTGATGAAAATTATTTATCCCGTAAATTTTTTTAAATGTCAGTATTTTTTGGTAAAAAAAAAATGTCAGTATTTTTTTCCGCAATGATGACAAATATGTGTCATTTTTTTTTGGTTTATTAGCGATAAATATATGTCCCGTGCTTTTATGTATAAATGAAAAATATATTTATGGGTTTTAGATCGTCCTCGATGAAGCGCCGCAACGGATGTCCTTTCAGAGTCTTGGTGTGTGTTGATTCTATTGTGGTCACTAGTTTCGCTCAACGTCGTCATTGTCTTATAGAGCTCTAGTGTTGACGCGATTAAGAGTTAGTCTCGATCAGGTTTTTGATAAGTTTTCTCTTTTTCATTTTTGATTATTGTTTTTTGTTTTTGTTTTTGTTTGTTTTTGTTTTGAAGATGGGTGGTGACTTTGTTTCGGCTTTGTGATTTTGTCTTAAAATCTTGAACCTGGTTTTCTGGATTGAAGATATGGGATCATTAGTTCTAGCGTTGTTCTGTTGGATGCATATCTTGATTCAACATGACTGGTTTCATCCTGATGTTGCTCGAAAACGCTAGGTGCATAGATGCTCCGTGTTGACAAAAGTAGTCGTTCATCATACCTAAAATATGTTATCTGCCATGGTTGCTTCTTGCATCGTTGGTGGACACTAATAGATTTATGTCGTTTGTTCATCCCTTGATCTGGACTACGACTGAAGTTTCAAGACCACTGCGACTCTGTGGATTCGGTTCGTAATTGGTTGCTTTGACTCAAAAGGGCATTTATGGCCCGCTGATACTTTGAACATAGTTGTTGGAACTTGGGTCGTTTATGTGTTGGCAAACGATCCATACACCTATTTAAATGCTCAGAATATTTATTATGCGTTTTTTTACAATTCAGTTTCTCACTCATACATTCGTTGGATTGTCGCGCGCTACGCGGGTTTGCCTGATTTTTTGTGGTACTAGTTGTTTAAAATTGTTCTCTTTTATTACCATTTTTATACTGAATTGTTGGGTTTTGCTTTTATGATTTTCTAGGTCAGGTCCTTACCCCCAACCCCAGTCTTGTATTTCCTTCTCTTGGTAAAAACTTGTCCTGTATTTTTTTCAATTTATCAATGACAAACATATAGTTTTATTGAAAAATAATAGTCTCTTGTTTTTTCAAAGATATTTACTATTATTGAAAAATGCTTTCCCTCTATGTTCTTTTTATATATTTATCAGCGATAAAATGTATCTCGAATTTTTTTTATGTATTAATTATAAATATTTATCCCGTATTTTTCTATCGTCAATGAAAACCATATGTCTTGTGCTTTTTTTAAAATTATTTTTTCAAAGAAAATTTTTGTTTCATATTTTTTATGTATGAGGAACAAATATTCCTCTTGTGTTTTTTCCTTCAAATTTATCAAGGACAAATGTTTTTTCCTTCATAGATTAAATTCAACTTTTTTGTCAAAAAAAAAAAAAGATTCAATTCAACTTATCATCACTTGTTTTGAATTTAAATTTTGTATAAGTGGTGGAAAAAAATCAAATTCAATATTTATGCTATTTTTCTTCAAATACAGTTGATGTATCTAAAAATAAATGAAAATAAGTCAACATATTTTTATTTGTTAATATGAATTGATTTTTAACCGCTCATTATTATCATTTAATACGATAAATATATTTTCTTTTCAATGGTCCTTTTCAGGACTGCGGATAGGGGTGTAAGTGGTTCGGACAAAACCAACGAAACCGAAAGTCTAAACCGAACCAAACAAAAAAAATATCCGATCTAGTTTGGTTTTGTTTATGGTTTTTCATTTCGAGATCCATGAAACCGATGAACCAATCCTATGATAACCACACTCCTTATTTTACTAATATTATCCTACCTCACACAAACTTATGTTTAGACCCAAAATTAAAGTCCAACATAAAATACTTTTTAATCTAGTAAAATTTGAAATAAACTCAATCTTTCACATGGATGGCGAATTGGAATTTGACGATTCACGCTAGAATTCGATTGATTTAGTTTGGATGTTTTTATTTAATTTCACGGCGACCATAATTTCATCATGTTTAAATTTCAGGATGTTTTAATTTCAGTTTGCGTGGATTTGTTATTTTGACTATGTTTTAATTTTACGATATTCTTTTTAGAATTTTTGTGTTTGTTGATGAATGATGCATGTATTGATAGTGGATGATTGAAATATTTGAGTTTGATGAAGTTGCTTTTGAAGAATGATGGATGAATGAATCTTGGATCATATGTATGAAATATTGAGTAAGGTTAGTTATAAAAAGTTGTTTGAAAAATAGAGAACATGAAAAAACAAAATATAAAATACAATTATACAAAGTTCTATGAATATTTTCTGAGAATATGAATTTTATTTAATTGTATTTTTAAACAAAACAAACCAAACCGATTAGTTTGGTTCGATTTCTTTTTTGAAAAACAGTGAAAACCGAACCAATCCAAACCGATGAAGGTTTCATCGGTTCAGACATTTTTTTGACTGAAAACCAATCCAAACCGAACGGTTACACTGCTATCTGCGGATCAATGTAAATGAGGTAGTGTGTGACATACGTGGATAATCAATATTATATACTGTCACATGTACTTCTCATATTGTTTTTGTTTGTACTTTTTTTTTTTTTAATGTTTTGTTGGTAAGACCATTTATATTTTAGTTTTTTATTTTGACAAAAAAAAATTCATATGCAAGAAGTAATGTAGTCATTTGAGATTGTGATTTTTATTTTTGGTTATACTTTGTTACTTTAGTATTTCATAAACGGTGTTATTAAAAAAAAAAGTTTGTCTTTTTTGACCAAAAATAAAAAGTTTGTCTTTTTTGATTTTGATATGTCATATGTATTGTTCATTTTAAAGATTCTCAAATGTATGTATAGAAGATGTTCCATAAAAAAAAAACAAAACAAATGTTTCGCCTCTTCCTTCACACACAAAAAAAAAAAACTTTGGCTTCTATAGGAGTCCTATCGTATTCGGGTGTGACTATTTTTTTCTTTTTTTTTTAATATTTTTTTTAATCTCGTATGGGACACTTTGTTTCGCTTCTTCCTTCACACACACAAAAAAAAAAACTTTGGCTTCTATAGGAGTCCTATCGTATTCGGGTGTGACTATTTTTTTCTTTTTTTT
>Ga0315915_1001554_pt1 | contig 27941 bp, 26 predicted proteins | sample MpolbnodulesMG_FD_207738 | JGI IMG/M metagenome (GOLD analysis project Ga0315915, IMG submission 207738) | Medicago polymorpha root nodule microbial communities from Los Angeles, California, United States - branched nodules | ecosystem: Host-associated > Plants > Roots > Nodule | place: USA... | reverse complement strand
CTGTTATGTTATAAGCTAAAAATTAAGCAGATTATTCAAACAGGACCTATGTTGGTTATGTGACATGTCACAAGCATGCTTGTTGGGACAGTTTGTTTACATACCAGGTCTCAAAACTCCTTGGGATTTTGTGTCACATGCTATATTTTCAAATTTAAGTGCAAATACCTTATTTAGTGTTCATGGATATTACTATGTGATTTCATTTCTTTGCTTTATTCCTATTGATAACCGGTTCATTCTTAAAGAAATTTGGGGCCCAACTTTCATTTATATCTAAAGAAATTGGGGGCCTAACTCATCCTTAAAAACCGGTTCATGAGGTGAGGATTACCTCCTCTATATAAACTCTTATCAAGAGTCTTATTTATCCAATGCAGGACATGAGTTTTTCCAAATACACCACCGTCACGCCCAGCACTCTTTGGGCTTTGATGCGTGAATCGGCCGTAAGTGGCCCTTGAATTCGACAGGCTCTGATACCATAAAGAAATTGGGGGTCTAACTCATCCTTAAAAACCAATTCATAAGGTGAGGATTGCCTCCTCTATATAAACTCTTATCAAGAGTCTTATTTATCCGATGCAGGACATGAGTTTTTCCCAATACACCACCGTCACGCCCAACACTCTTTGGGCTTTGGTGCGTGAATCGGCCGTAAGTGGCCCTTGAATTCGACAGGCTCTGATACCATAAAGAAATTGGGGATCTAACTCATCCTTAAAAACCAATTCCTAAGGTGAGGATTGCCTCCTCTATATAAACTCTTATCAAGAGTCTTATTTATCCGATGTGGGACAGTGGTTTTTCCCAATACTATCTTCCACCAATCTCTATATGATTGGAATTTTTTTCAAATTTCAAATTAAAAATAAGGATAAATTTGTCTATATAATCTACTTTTCACTACCCATAGCAAAGTAACCCTTCATTCACATTTCTTCACCTTTCGGCACAAATAAAAGAATTATTGGACCTTGATTTTTTTGTTAGGATTGTTATTTCTTTTTTGAGTTACACCAAATAAAAGAATGCTCCTTAATTTAAGTTTGGTTCAAAGGCAATTTGTAATGATTGTTGTTCCCCCTAATTTAATGTTATTGTATTTTTCTTTCACAATTCTTAAGCCAAGTCATGTTTGCACACTTACATTGACAACAACATTAATAATCACATAATAAAAAGAAATCAGAAAACTATATTAGAGTTTTTTATGTGGGGAAATTTTATTTTATTTTCAGACAAGCAAATAATTTTTATTCAGTAGTAAACAGAAGAGAAAAATACAAGTTGTACTAAACCCTCAAAATTACATAAACATGAAAGAAAAAGTACAAGAGACGTCATTAAGGAAAAAGACCTTTTTTTTTTTTTTTTTTAAATAGGTCCCTTCACTAAAATTTATGTTTTCTTTATAGCCACTGTCAATTGATTAAGGCACAAGAGCTTGATAACTATGGGAATGTTGAATAGATCAAGAACAAATAGTAGTAGATACCTAACTCCAATCTAACACCACTTCTCCAAATTATCCATCTCTTACCTAAACCAAGTTATAACCCACGAAAGCCCTCTATGTGTGTATTGTATGTATTTTGATTCGTGTTTAGAGTATTTGTGTCCCGAAGACTTTTTTTTTAGAGATTTGTTCCGGGGACATAGCAATATAGCTTTAGCATGTGAGTTTTTGAAGTAAGGATAGAGGTAAATGGAAAAATACAAGGATTTATGATTAGAATCACGTGCATATAGTCTAGTCAGACATCTTGATTACGTAGTAATAGGAAGAATGAACACAAAAAATCAATACTGAATCATGATAGTAAAATCAAGCAAAGCTATCATCTTTATGAACTTTGTTTTTTGTTGTTGTGGGACATGAATTTAGTTATGCATCACAGAGGTTTCAGTGGCCAAAGGAACCAATGTGAACTCAACAATCTACAAACCAACAATAATTTAGGAAAATTGGAAGCACTTATGTTGTGCTATGAACTTATGTTTTGTAACCCAAAATCGTTATCTCTGGTAAACTTCTCAATATCCCACTTCAAACTCATAGTACTTGATTATCCTTTGACCCTTGTCCCACGGTGAGCGCCAATTGTTGTGAATTCGATGAAAAATCACACCAATAAATACTTGATGTGTGGAGAAAGGAATAATCAAGCAACCAAGACAAGTGGATCACAGTTATAAACACAAACAAAAGTAGAAAATAGCAGGAGAAAAGAAGAGAGAACACAAAAGAATCCGTTTACCCAGTTCGGTCGAAATTGACCTAGTCTGGGGGAGAGAGCAGCCATCCGTTTCACTATAATGATGAGTAACTTTACATAAGAGATATCAATGGGTTACAAGAATAAGTCTCCCGCCTAATTCTAGCCAAAGTTCCACAATCTCTTCCCGTAACCAAGAGACTCAATCCTAATAGTGTTTCCTAAGGTAAATCAACCCTCAAAACCTAGTGTTTGTTACCAAGAGACAAACTCTATACAAACCCTAGTTTTTTTGTTGCCTTTCTAAACTCTTGTTTCAGCCACATCTATCTCAAGGTTTACTATGATACAATGTCTATATTTATAGTAAAAGTAACCCCCATAAAATTGGAACAAATCTGACCCATAAACAGATTTTTTTGTGTTCTCTCTTCTTTTCTCCTAATATTTTCTACTTTTGTTTGTGTTTATAACTGTGATCCACTTGTCTTAGTTGCTTGATTATTCCTTTCTCCACACATCAAGTATTTATTGGTGTGATTTTTTCAACGAATTCACAACAATATGCATGGGTGAGATTCGAACTCCGGACACCCTATTTATTCACTTTTAAAAAGTGAATTCTAACAACTATGTTACTTGACAAAAAATAAACAGTCTTCTAAGTACAACTCAATGAATCTGCAATACTATTCTTCTACGCACCATGATATTGTTAGTATTGTCGCTAAAAACATTTTGAAACAAGAAAAACATACATTTAAAATATTATTCGTTTTCTGTCAAGTAGTCTAGTGACTAAAATTTCACTCTTAAAATGAATAAGCGGGGAACTCAAGATTCGAACTCCGACACTGCATGGACAACTTTTTTTTTTTTTTTTATCACACATGAATTTTATTCCAAGGAATGTTTAACAATTTTGTTTGGTTGATAATTTATTTTCCTTGACAATACTTATTTAAAGAAATAAAATAATTATTGAAACACCCTTATCATATAAGACAAACGTGGCAGACATATTGGTTGTACAAATATCATTTCTCTATTGATTAATATGGCTAATGGCTTTTTTAAAAAAAAAGAGAAAGTTAACCGCTGGGAATGTTTATTCCCATCCCTTTGTGCTGGGAATTATCTTCTTTCAAATTTAAGTCTATTATACATTGTGAGGGCGTTTATTAATATATTTTCAAGAAGTGAGATAGATTATTTTTCTCCAATTTTTTTTTGATTGCTCCAAACTCTCTTCTTTATTTCTCTGTGTCTCTAAATATATACACATAGTTTGCTACACAAATGAAGGAGAGGGATGATGATGATTGAAGGGTCTCATACAAGAAAAGCAGAGACCTATTAGCCTTTTAAAAAATATATGTTTATTAGTCTTTTTATAAATAGGTCAATTGTTAAGATAAGGAGAATGAGGGAGAGTGTGAGAGGGAAAAAAATAAGAACCCTAACACAAGCTAGAGAGAAGGCGTATGAAGGGTAGAATAGGAATTACAATTTTATTTAGGGGCATACATAAAATTTCTTTTGAGAAAGCACTAGAAAAATGTCGACTTGACCTAAGTCCATCCACTATGTCAATAGTTCCTCTATATATATCCACTTCTACCAGAAGAAAAAAAATAACAAAAAAAAAATGCATTCTGACCTCATTCAATCACAGATTCAAACACGTTAGAAATCTCATATCATGTTCAAACTAGTTGAACTTATAAAAAATACTCTTTAGTACCACTAGGGGGCTAAATACACACTTAATTCTTATAAATTTTTCATCAAATTCCCAGTCAAATCGGGATAGCATAAAAATACTCTTGATCTCATTTTTTGTGTGTGTAAGAATTCGATTTACTTTTAGAAGCATGGACCAAAACATGCATGTTCATACATACAAAGTGGCTCAATAGTTTCTCAATAATCTTGTGTTAAAAAAGGAGTAATTCCCCAGCTTCGTCCTTGAATTTTCAAAAATCAGTCAAATTTGTCCCCAAATTTTGCGAAATATCTATTTAGTCCTTGAATTTTGCAGACGTCCATCAAAATGGTCCCTCCATCCATAAGCTTCGTTAGTGATGATGATGTGCCCTCTTGCATGTTGTGTTGTCATGTACACGTGTCAACAAGGCAGCCACGTGTACAAGGATCAATTTGATGGAAATGGTAAAAATTGCAGTTTTAACTTTTTAGTTGTCATTTTTTCTGTGTTTCCAATTATACCCCTCAAAATAAGGATCAATTTGATACTTATTGTGATAATTCAAGGACTAATTTGATGGATAATGTTATAATTTATGGTTTGATTTGATTGATTTTATTCCAAGGAATGAGTACAAGGAGATATGGCTTGACAGGACCAGTGATTTCAAATGACAGGCATAAACAAACACTAGTGAGGGGTTCTGCTCTACAAATCCAACTGCTCCTGGAGTTATTAGAGTTTTATATCCAAGTTACGGATCATCCGCTTATACTCAACCCGTTTATCCAACTCCAGGATTTCCTTCAACTGCCTCACCCCCAACCCTCCATACTCCTTTTGTAAACAAATAGAGCTCCAAGCAATCCAGAAAATTTTCCTGTTATCCACACTCCCTCCCCAATTTTTATTTTTTTTTAAAAAAATAGATTCAATGGGAGAAATTATACCTGACGGAGCTTTGAAAAAGGAAAGGGCATAAACAAGAAGCGAGGTCAGGACAAACTTAAGAATAACTAAACGGCCCCCGAAAGATAAAAAGCGGCTTTGCCACCCCGCCAATCTAGATTTAATGCTAGACACCACATGTTCCCAAAAATCTAACCTCTGAGGATCACCTCCAATCGACAAACCAAGATACATGAACGGAATTTTGTCCACTTTACAGTTTAAAATAGATGTTGCCTCTGTCAACCACGAATCCCCAATATTAATACCAACCAGTAAAGTCTTATGGAAATTCACTTTAAGACCAAACATATCCGCAAACAAATTCAACACCGCCCTTAAGGCTCGCACATTGGCCCAACTCTTTTCACCTAGAAGCAACATGTCATCCGCGAATTGCAAATGAGACACCACAACTGAGTTTGACAAACCAACCCCGTAACCCGTATACAAATTATTGTCCACCACCGATTTCATCATGACATTCAACCCTTCAGCAATTAACAGAAAAAGGAAAGGAGAAAGAGGATCCCCTTGACGCAGCCCCCTTTGCATAGGAAACTCATCTGTTGGACTTCCATTTACTAAAATAGAGACAGTTGTTGTACTTACACACTCTTTTATCCATTTCCTCCATAACACCGGAAACGCCATTTTATGCATAACCGCATCCAGATACCCCCAATCCACAGAATCATATGCTTTTTCAAAATCAACTTTAAAAAACATCAACTCCTTGTTAGACTTTTTGGCCTCAACAACCACCTCATTTGCAATTAAAATGCCATTAAGAATCTGCCTATCCTTCACAAAAGTTGTCTGAGTCTTTGATGCAACCCGACCAATAATCATTCTCAACCTATTAGCCAACACCTTTGACAATATTTTATACAGATACCCAACCAATGCAATAGGTCGAAAATCCTGTAATCTCTAAGGGCTATATCAACTTTAGGTATGAGAGCTATAAAAGTAGTGTTTATACCTATTGTCAATTTGCCATTCCGATGAAAGTCTGAGATAAAACGCATCACATCACCTTTAATGTCTTCCCAAAATTCCTTGATGAAACCGAAATTCACGCCATCCGGACTGGGGCTTTTAAAACTATCACAATCCCAAACTGCAGCTTTTACTCCACCTTCTGAAAATGGTTTTATAAGACCACTTCCTTCCGCGTAAGACAAGTTTTTCAACAACAAATTTTCGACCCCTGGCCTTATAACATCCTGCGCGGCAAAATGCTCCTTAAAATGAGAAAAAAAACAGCATTTTGTATGGTTGTACGCCTTCCACGAGAGTGCCATCTACCAACAGCGAAACGATGGCATTTCGCCTACGACGACTAGAAAGAATCGAATGGAAATACTTAGAATTAGCATCCCCATCCTTCAACCAAAGAATCTGAGACTGTTGCTAATTAATGTTGGTACTCACGTGAGGCAAAGAGTGGATGTCATGCGTTACTCCCCTCAACTCCTCTAATCGCCGACAACCCATCTTCCTCCCTTTTCTCATCTAACTCTGACGGACGGATTTTTAAAGCATCAATTTTTCCTGGAATATTTTTAACATGAGCTGAATGCCACTCCTTCAAAGCGGACTTGACAAATTTTAATTTTTCTCGAAGGACATAGCCGCCCCACCCCTCAACTTGGAAGGACAACCATTTTTCTTTCACAAACTGTTTGTACCCCGACATATCTTTCCAGCATTATTTCAACATTTTAGTCGGACGGGGGCCCTAGTTTTCCTCATCCACAGACAACTGAAGCAGACAGTGATCATAAAGACCCCGGAGAAGGGCTACCTGAAAACAATTGGGCCATTGCAGACACCATTCTTCTGAAAGCAGGAAACGGTCTAACCTGCTCATTGATGTACCGTGCCCCTTATAGCAAGTAAACCGACAACCACATAACGACAAGTCTATCAACCCATTATTGTCAATAAAGAGGCTGAAATACACCTTTTCACCCCCTAATAACTGCAATCGAACTGACAATGATGCCCATAATTCCTGTTTTGCTCGAGGTTCACAAGGAGCATAGATATTAAACAAGTAAAACTCCTCATTAGTCCGAATAAACTGCCATAAATTTGAAGCATATGTTCATGACTAACCGATGGCCAAACCTCCACTTCCGTAGAATCCCACATAGTTACATTGACCACAACATTAATAATCACATTCCCTAAAAAACTAAATTAATAATCACATAATAAAAAAAAATCAGAAAGCTTTATTATAATTTTTTATGTGGGGAAATTTAATTTTATTTCAAAGAAATAATTTTTATTCATAAACGGAAGAGAAAAGTACAAATAGTACTAAACTCACACAATTAGAGAAATATGAAGGAAAAAGTACAAGAGACATCATCAAAAAATAAATCTCTCAAAAAGAATAAAAATGAAAGAAACTTGAAGGAAAATACCAAAAAAAAAATTAAAATAGGTCCCTTCACAAAAATTTATGTTCTCTTTATAGCCACTATGAATTGATTAAGGCACAAGTATTTGGTAAATGTGGGAATGTTGAACAGATCAAGAACAAGTAGTAGACACTTAACTTCAAATTATCCACCCCTACCTAAGCCAAGTTATAAACCATGAAAGCCCTCTGTATATGTATTGTACATATTTTGATTCGTGTTTAGAGTATTTGTGTTCCGGGGACATAGCAATATAGCATTGGCATGTGGGTTTTTGAAGTAAAGGACAGAGGTAAATGGAAAAGTACAAGGATTTATAATTAGAATCATGAGCATATAGTCTAGTCAGACATCTAGACTACATGTTAATAGGAAGAATGAAAAAAAAAAAAAAAAATCAATACTGAATCATGATAGTAAAATCAAGCAAAGCTATCATCTTAATGAACTATGTTTTTTATTTTTGTTGAGGGACATTTCAAAAACTGATTTGCTGCATTAAAAATGTCTCACATTTTTTATTAGGCAAATGTTGAAAAATGTCTCACATAGCCTAGAGCTGAGTTATTCCTAGCAAGGTACATCAAACATTTGAAGTTAAATATGTTTTAGATTGTTGTGAAGTATATGTTATACATTTGTTTAAAGAGTGTGATTGCCATTAGACAACACTTGTGGCGTTTTCTTCGATTTTAGAGTTTTTCAACGTTATAATATTCTTGTATTGTGATTGTGTTTCTTACTTTATCAGTCTAGTTTTTTCCCTACAATATTTTGGCTGGACTAATTGTTTGGATTTGGATGAATTGAATAAGATGAAGATGCTTAGGATTTTCATTTTTTTAATAAAAAAGTAAATAGAATTTTTTTTTTTAAGAAACAAAAATGGAATATATATTCACATGAACAGAGACACCTCCTTAGTACAAGGCGTACCAAAGAGGGCTCTCAAGAATACAACGTAGCTGTCAAAATAAAATAAAAACAAGCAATTAGCCGATGCCCAAACAAGTCAAGGGGTTCGACCACCACTTCTGACAACCATAAACAAAAGTGGCATTATTAGCCCTCAACCACCAGTAGGAATGAAATTTAACCTTCTCCATGAGTTCTATAGTTGAACTATGGGAATTATTAAATAATATGTTATTTCGCTCATTCTAAACTAGTCAAATACAAAGAAGCCATAGTAACTGTAAAAAAGATCGACGCTCCCTCAAACTACCCAAGTAATTTGTGAATTGGAAAAAATGAGCTGAATGCTTTGATAATCTATACCAGAAACGCATATCCAAGACCGAACCTGTTGCAAAGAGAACTAGACATATCACAATGAAGAAACAAATGCTTCTTTGGACTAAATTTTTTTTGTTTTTACTCGTCACATTAGTGCCGTTCAATTCATATTAGACTCATAATAGGCACATAAACATTTTTGTAACAAAGTTGTAAAACAAAGCATCTTTCACAGGTTTTAGTTGCAAAAGGAACAACCACACCATGATCGAGTGAGAGGAAAAGGAAGCATGTTGATCCAATGCAGCAATCTACAAACCTACAATAATTTAGGAAAATTGGAAGCACTTATGTTGTGCTATGAACTTATGTTTTTAACAATAGAAGGATTTGTTTCATGTTTTAATGTGCTTTCTCTAGGCCTAAGTAATCATGTTACAAAAGACATTGTTCTATGTTATATTTCAGACCAGACAAAGAGATCATCTTTTTGGTTATAATTTTTTTTTTGGAGAGAATTATGTTCTATATTAACTTCTTTAGAAAAAGAGAAATCCAAAGATATAAATTTTCAAATCACACAATGTTATCAATAATGTACATTTTAAATGGTCTTGTAAGTACATCTCATTGAATCCGCAATACGATTCTTCTACGCATTGTCTTTTTTTAGTATTGTCGTGAATAACATTTTAAAACAAGAAAAACATAAATTTTAAACATTTATACTTTTTTTGTTAAGTAATTTTGTGATTAAAATTTTACCCTTAAGATGAATAAGTGAGGAATTCAAGATTCAAACTCAAACCCTACATAGACGAAAAAATTATCCTTTTCAACCGTCGAAAAAAAAAACCCTAGTGAAAGTATAATTCACATGCGTCCATCAACTATGTCATTAGTTCCTCTGTATCACTTCTACCCACCACCAACACTCATTTGAATCCACTTCTACTGTGAAAAAAAAGCTAGAAAATTGCAACTCAATAAAATGCTCGTTTAACCTCATTCCACCACGGTTCCAAACATGTTAGGAATTTCATATCATGTTCAAAGTAGTTGAACTTATGAAAAATACTCTAGGGTTTTAAATACTCTAGGGTTTTAAATACACAATTAATTCTTATAATTTTTTTTTCTTCCTCAAATACCCAGTCGAATCGGAATAGCATACAAAATGTCTTGATCTCATTTTTGTGTGTGGAAGAACTCAAGTTACTTTCATAAGCATGGACCAAAACATGCATGCTCATACATACAAAGTTGCCCAATAATTTCTCAATAAAGAACAAGGTGATCCCCATGCTTTTGATTTTCCCCTCTTCATTTTTTATTAAAAAGTGACCTTTTATATAATGATTATCTTATAGGTTCAGTGCTTCCTACGACATGTTTGGAAGACAGTGTTATTATATAAATTTATATTTATATAATCAAATAAACAAACAAAACTTTTGAATCATTTCATATCACAAACAAGCAACAAATAAATGATCATTACTTTTTTTTATATGCACAACGTATATAAAAAGCAAGAGTGATTCACATGCACTTTTTTATGGTGCCATCTGTTGAATGTATATTGAGATTTCATTTATAAGGGGAAAAAAATCTTATGTAGACATGTGTGTTTTTTTCTTATGTCGACATGTGTCATCTCACTCAAACTTATTCTTTTTCAAAAATAATTGCATGCAGGAAAAACATACCATAAAATTATTAAATAAAAAAGGAACTAAATCATGACAGACATAGATCAAATCCATGCAAAACACATTTATGATCATTCATGAATTTTGTATCACTCAGCTATAATAAGAGAAAGTTCAATGTTTCAGCTATAATTTGAGAAAGTTTAATGTTATTCATTAGTTAATCAGTTTATACCTGAGATTTTTAAATGTAAACATTTAAAATTAGAATGATTTGAATAGTTATTTCTCTAAATTTTAAGTGAAGTTCTAAGTATTTAAATAGAGATGAATGTACCAACATGGAGTTACACAAGTGACACTTTTTTTAAACAATCAATTTAATAATATTATTTGTTCTTCTTTCTTCAAAAATAAAAAATAAAATTAATTGATAATTTGTTAGTATTTGTTGAGGCGGAAATCGAAACAATGACTATTCTTACCATTCACTACTAAACTCATTTATCCCCGTCACTAAGTCAATCTTATATCTCTTGTGATATATACTTGACTGTCATAATCATTTGGTCGAGAGTATGATCCTTGGTCATTGCTTTGAAAAAAAAAATTACATCAGAAGAGGTGAATCTCTTAAATGAATCGCAATCATATTAGTTTCTGCAATTTCATTGATATAAAAAAAGGAAAAAAGATATAAGAGTGTTTTAGTGTAACACACATACTTATTGCAATCTAGCTCACGTTCAAAGTGGTCCTTTTTCCTTTTCAAAATCCAAAAAGATGGCACCTCATCACAACAAGTCACCATAAACGTCGCACTTTGCTTTGCTTTAAACCCAAGATGAGCACCTAAGAAAGAAAAAAGATATTAAAGATATGATAATATATGTGGATTTGGTTAACCACTATGTGATACTCTTTCATTTATTTTTTCACAAAATATATATAAAGCATTCTTTTACCAAAAATATATACACACAATCTTAGTATTATTTAAGGCCTCAATTCTAAAAGTTCCAAAAAAAAGGGAAGAAAATGGGGATTATGAATGACCGTTTTGTTCTTTGTCTACATCTATGGCTATTCATAATGAAGTGAAATTTGAGTTTTTAGCATTATTTAGTACATTGTTGTCTTTGTAGACATCTTGGTGGGAGTGTGATAATGGAACCTCCTCATGATTTTTGGTCTTCAATATGGAGCTTGTTATGCTTTCTACCATATTTCATCAGCCTTTTTATCCTAGGCAACATCAAAGGTAAATTTTAGGCTCAATTCTTCCATATTATTTTGGATTAATTCTTATTGTATGCTTTGACTCATTTTTATGTGAATTTCTTCTTGCTTTATCTTTTTTTAGCAATGGTAGAGTGAACCTTGATTGGTGTTTCTTGCAATTATTTAATTTCACTTTAAAATATATTAATTGAAGACTTAACTCATTTTGTTACTATTGACATGTTTTGTTGATGATCATAATAACTTAGATTTTTTTTTATTTAAGAACACAATCACTTATATTTGTTTACTATTAAGTGCAGCAGATAAATTTCATGAAGCATATAATTTTAAAAATAAAAAAATGATAAAATATATGACAAATGGTAAACAAAAATATATACTTTATCTTATTTGGATAAGCAGCTTAATTAAGCGTTTATCATTTTAGATATTTATGCATATATTACTCCTGAAAATTATTACTTTATTTTATGTAATCCATAAAAAAATTCATAAACTATCCTGATGAGTTTACGAGAAAATCTCTATTTAGATAAACTCTCATTTCTAAAGTATTTACGAAAAATATGATAATGATTCACAATCACTTTTATTTTTGACAAAGACACTAGCACTTTCTTATGGTGCCATTTGTCCGATGTACATTGAGATGCATTTATATGGGGGAAAACAATCTTACGTTGACATATGTCTTCTCTCTCAAACTTATTTTATTTTTTATTTTTAAAAAAAAAAAGTACTCCTTCGATCATATTTATAAGCAAAAAACAATTTTTTAATGCATTGAATAATTAATGTATTTGACCTATAAATGTGATCAGATACACTAATTATTCAATGTATTTAAAAAGTTATTTTTTTGCTAATAAATGTAGAGTTTATGCAGAAAAACATGCCATAAAATTATTAAATTAAATAAAAAGGGAACAAAATTATTGGTGACATAAATAAAAAATACATGCCAAACAAATTTATGATCGTTCTTGAATTTTGTACGTCTTAGCTCTAAGATAAAGTTTTATGTTCCCTCATTTACATCACTGAGATTGAGATTTAGATACAATCACTATAAAATTAGAATGATATTGCATAGTCTTCTCTCTGTAACAGGATTAATAGTGTTGAGAATTTTACATAATGATAAGATTTGAACAACACATATAAGTAGTGGACAACTTTGCCGATGAAGGTTGGTTAGATGACAAGAGTTGGTAAGGATGTGATTCATTTGGAAAGTCGTGAGTTCAACTTTCGTTATTAATATGAGGATCTCTTTGGTGAATGATTTGTATGTACCTTGAAAGCACTCTATGAGCATTGAGGTCTGTCCTGACTCTGGTGAGCCCCGAAGTTAAATTCACCCAAACTTGTTGTAAACAAGAAAAAGTATCAGACATCTTTCACCTATCTCTCATCTTATTAATTGGATTTTATTGGGTTGATTTAGTTATAACCAAAATTCTAGTGAAATTCATAGTATTTGAAGAGAGATTAACATACAGATATGATATGACACAAATGACATATATTTGATTCTCTTAATTATTTGATCAACAATCTGTCTTATGAACGGTTTCTATGAAAAAGATTTTACATTAGAAGTAGTCAATATTTTTTTGAAAGAAGTTGTCAATATTTAAATGAATCTCAATTACCTCGATAGTCTCTAAATTCATAGACATACCAAAGAGATGAGTGTTTTAGTGTAACACATATAGTTATGGTAATCTAGCTCACGTTCAAAGTGGTCCTTATTCCTTTTTCAAATCCGAAAAGATGACATCTCATCACAACAAGTCACGATAAAACTCACCCTTGCTTTGCTTTAAGCACAAGATGAGCACCTAAGGAAGAAAAAAGATATTAATATGTGAGGATTTGGCTAAGCATTATGTAACACTCCATTCTTTTTTAAAATATATTAAACCATTCTTTTACCAAAAATATACATGCAAACAATCTTAAAGTACTCTTTTAAAGAATTTCAAATAATTTAAGGCTAGGCCCTTTTATTGTTTCTCTACATTTATGGCTAATAGGTGCAAAATGAATAATTTTTTTGGTATTAATTTAGCATCTGGAAATCCACTTGGGTTGGCCTGTTGGTATTGGCTTGAGACCTGAGAGTGTGCTCCTACTCAAGGTCTCAGGTTCGATTCTCCCCGATACTAATTTGGGTAGGTTAATTTAGCTTCTTCAAAAATTTAGCATCTGGCGCATGCTAGTTTCCAATCTTTACCTTCTTTGAATGAAGTTTAAAATGGTTAAAGTTTAGAATTGAAAAGATGATGAGTTTGTGGTGGTGATTTATGGAACCTCCTAAGGATTTTTGGGCTTCATTTTGGAGCTTTATATGCTTTCTACCATATTTCATCAGTCTTTGGCTTCTAGGCAACATTAAAGGTGAAATATTATGGAAAATATGGCTCAATTTTTCTCTTTGTATGGAACTCTCTATTGTGCAATGAGCGTATGTAATCTGTATCGTAGTATTTAAACACAACTTGTACTCATTAATCAAATGTATTGCATAATGGAATACTACAACATCCACTTCATTGTCAGAGACGTAGACACAATTGATCAAGTTCTATGATCACTCATTCAATTGTTGTGTTCTTGTGCGTTTATTTATCTGTTTACATTAGAGCCGTTTTTCGAGCATGATTGTCAAACTTACTCTCTCTCAAACTATTTTCAGGTATCATTTTCTGTCCATTAATATGCTTAATAATGACAATTGGAAACTCAGCTATCATACTTGGTCTTTGGTGCATACATACTACATGGATATATTACTGTGTTGTGAGGTACTTTTCTTAGCTTCGACAAATCGATCAATTTATTTAGATTTGCGCTTTTTTCATCGTATTGATTTCCTTAACTGACTACAGATGTAAACAATTAGGACCATTACTGAAGATTGTGATGTGCACAATTTTACTACCAGTGCTGTTGATTTTATGGCCGGTGTTGGGAATTCTTGGAAGTATTGTAGGTGGTGCAGCTTATGGATTTCTTTCACCATTATTTGCTACTTTTGAAGCTATTGAAGGAGAGAAAGAGAACAAAGTTTTCCACTGTTTTATGGTATGTTTTGTTTTCTGAAGTTTTTCAGTACAAGATATTTCATATAGAGACGTGTTATTTCATATAGAGACGTGTTATTAGATATAAAAAGGTTTTGCCTCGCAACTCATTAACCACGATTTTCATGTGTACATTTTAACTGAGATCGTGGTTAAGGGACATCATGTATATTTGAACACTGACAATCCTAGTTAATGACGTTTAAAATCGTGGCTAAATATGTTCAGTAGATAATTAATGAGTTGCGACACCTTGTTATATTCATTACGTAATTAACCACATATTTGAACCATCGTGGCCCATCTAAACCGTTGTTGAAATTTGTTATCAAATTTGTGTGTCAAAATGTCGTATCTGATTTCACATTGCCTCCATAGGATGGAACATGGAGCACTGTTTTGAAGACCTTTGATATTGTGAAGGATGTAAGAGATGCATGCTTCCATACTTATTTCTCTGTTATGGATGACCTGAGACAAGAGGGACCACCAACCGGAAAATATTACGAAATCAGGTTTGATAGTATTATTAAGTCTCTAATCATGAAAGCACACCTTGATTTTCTGTGAAATTTTATTGATGTTTCTAATCTGTTTTTTGATGCAGGCTACATTATTTTCCTGGTGCTGTTGTAGCAGCAATTCTTGGGATCATAGTTGATGTGCCGGTTATATCATTAGTTGCCTTATGTAAAGTTCCATACATGCTTTTCAAAGGTTGGAATCGTTTGTTTCGTGACCTAATTGGTCGCGAAGGCCCTTTCTTGGAGACAATATGTGTACCTTTTGCAGGCCTTGCTATCCTTCTATGGCCATTGGCTGTTGTCGGCGCGTTTATAGCATCTGTAATAGCAAGTATCTTTCTCGGTGCTCGAGCTGGAGTTGTTGCCTATCAGGTTAGCCCTCAAATAAGATATTATTGTTCCTATATCATGTTTTGTTGTGCTATATGAAGTACTGACATGGACACGGATAACAGACACGATACCAACACTGACATATAGAGAGATACCAATGCAGGAGTCCTCTTTCTTGTTTGGCCTTCGGTACATTGTCGCAACTTTGTCTCTTTATGATGAATATAGTAATGATGTTCTTGACATGCCGGAAGGATCTTGCTTCCCAAGGTTTTACACTTCTTTCCTTCATAATACATGTTGTTTTGAGATTTGCACTTACTGATGCTCTTGACTTCTGTTTGATAGGCCTAAATATCGACGAAAAAAGATTGAAATATCTCGGACAATGTCGCATTCAAATTCCTTCTCGAGAACTAAGTCCTTAACAAAGACTATTTCACGTACAATTTCTCTAACGAATAACATAGCTGAGTTGAAACCATTTGAGGTACTTTTTTACCGATTCCGATTTAAAACATTTGTGTTTTCCCGCATTTGCTGTAGTAGCACATCGATATTGTTTGATTAAAATCGGATAACTCACATTTCGGCTACATGATTTTAGTCAAAATATGAGTTGTCTGATTTAGATTGAACGACTCACAATTTGCGACTACAGAAAATGTGAGACTTTCAAGTTTTATCTTTTTTGTTCATTTGTGAACTAAATAAATGTTGCTCTTGAATCGTGTAGTTATTGGATGGCTTGTGCAAGGAATGTCTTCATATAGGAGAAACATTGGTTTCTCAAGGACTAATAACACATGATGATATCCAAGAAGCCATGTTTGGCAAAGAGAGTAAAGTCATTAGTATTGGTTTGGCAGCTTATTGTCTTCTTCAAGCACTTTTGCGCTCTATTAAAGTCGGTTCCCCCGGTATATTGATAAGTAAGTGAAGCACTTGTCGCTGTTCTAGTTGCCTTTAGGCCCTATTTGGATAAACAGCTTAATTAAGCACTTCTAATATTGGATAAGTGATTTTTGATTACTTCCTCAATGCAGCTGATGATACTGAACTAACTACTACAAACAGACCAAAGGAGAAGTTTTTTGAATGGTTCCTTAATCCACTTTTGATCATTAAAGATCAAATCAAAGCTGAAAATCTTTCTGTGTCAGAAGAGGACTACCTTTCCAAATTAGTTCTCTTCAATGGTGATCTTGATAGGGTAAAAAATTTAACTTTTGGTCCTCCTCCCGAATCCGACCGCAAACTAGCCGAACTCGATGCATTGGCTAGAAGGTACATGTCACAAACAAATCAAGTTACTAAATTAGCTTTACATTGATATTCAATGAAATTTCAGTATTTTACCGTTATTTTTTAAACACGGTTACAAATTAGTACGTTTATATCGCTGTGAATTTTCATTGGATGTCGGTATAAAACTAATTTACACTAATGGTGAAATTTTGTTAAACTTGTTAATTATTTTCAATAACTCTTGTAATTATTACTGTGAAGGCTTCAAGGTATCACAAAATTTATCACAAGGTTTCCGACATACAAAAGGCGATTCGATGTTCTTGTGAAAACATTATCTGAAGAGCTTGCTGATAAACATGGAACTTCAACAATAATAAGATCAAAGAGTGCCTTTCCTCGGATTTTTAGTATGAAATCATTCAAAGTCAACAAAAGTAATGGTTCTGATGAAGAATCTGAACTTGGAAGAGATTCAGAATCTTCATTATAAGGATATCTTCATCTTGTTATGTAATTTTTCATGTAAAATCATATATCATGTCTAGTTTAACTAGTTTAATCGGTTCAATCACGATTGGTTTGGTTGACAAATAAATACATAATTGTAAAAAAATCAAAGTAGGTTGAACGAGATTAACCCAATTCGATCTCAGTTCAATCATAATGCAATGTAATTAGGATCAAACCAATCGAAGAACTCATCGATTCTCAATTTAACTGGTTGGACTAAATTTTGTTTTTAAAATATTGGTATGCACACACCTGGTTTTTTTTCTCTCTTCACTCATGAAAAATATTAGAAAAATATCAAATTAAATTTAAAACATTATATTTGTAAAATATTAAAGCTTTCAAAAAAATTTGTAAAATATTAAAGTGAGTATGTGACTAAACCATCGTGGCCCATGATCCGTAAGTAGCAAATTTCTTCTTTTTGCTACTTGTATTATTGTATATATGATATATATCTATTGATTGATTTTCCCTCTAGATTTTCAATATGAAAATTTTCAATTTAGTTAATTTAATTGCAGATTAGACCCTATTGACTAAGTCAAATTAATTTACCTAATAAAATGCACAAAAATATATACGACCAATTGTACATGTAACTATAAATCTATAACCACCCACTACCTCCATTTCTCATGCAACTCTTGTAAAACCAACTTCCCCACTCTCTATAAACACATATATATTAAACTAACCCTTATTCCTCAAAACTTTAACCACAAACAAAACTCTTGCTGCACTCACATTATTATTTGCACCCCCATAACACACATTAAAACAATGGCATCTTCTTCTTTCTCTTTGTATTCCACCACCCAACTTGTGCTTCTCTTGGCTCTTTTCTCTTCACTACAATGTTCTATTGTAGCTTCAACTGAATTTGAAGTTGGTGACCTAAAAGGTTGGGTTGTTCCACCTTCTAATGACACAGATATCTACAATATTTGGGCTTCCAACAAAAGGTTTCAAATTGGTGACTCCATTCGTATGCCCTAAATCTCTCTCTTTCTTTTCTTCCATATAATTTAAGGTTTTAAATTGCAGTCACGGTAGCCGCTATAATTTATTTATTATTTATACTATAAAAAAAGACACGGTTAAATATGGTCGGTTCAACTTTCATTATTGTCACATGCATTAGATATTTTGATGTCTCGTCTTAATCGCAGTCACGAACCTTTTTTTCTTTAAAAAATATTAAAGCACATATAATTGTCATTTTTTTTGTGTTTGTAGATTTCAAGTACAAGAAGGATTCAGTGATGGAAGTTGGCAAGGAAAATTACGATGATTGTAACGCAACACAACCAACATTTTTCTCAAACAATGGAAACACTGAGTTCAAGTTAAATCATTCAGGGACATTCTACTTCATCAGTGGTGCATCAGGGCATTGTGAGAAAGGACAAAAGATGATTGTTAGAGTGATGATTCAAGATGTTCATTCTAAGTCTTTTGGCCACCATGTTCCTATTGATGTCTTTCAAATTGTGTTTGTTTTTGCATTTGTTGTTTCCTATGTAATTTGAGTACTTAGGAAATTAAATTTGTTTGCCAAGGATAATGCAATATGTTTTTCTTATACTATGTCTTTTAATTTTGTTTTCCTTTAATTTGATCTAGCTTGCTTTGGTATGTAATCAAGGCTATTGGATTTGTTTGGAACATTATTTCATCGTAGTATATATCTATTATTATTTATGATGTTACTATATTAAACGTTATTTGATTTTCATGTATGAAAAAATAGTTTTCTTTTGGTTGAATTGTGTCACACATATACAAGTCCATAGTGTCACCCTATCGTGTCTCATCATCATGAGATCATATAAAAAATAATGCAAAAAGAAGTTGCATTTAGATACCACTTGACGGTGCAGTTATCAATCAATGTCTATCCTTTTCTCTTTTATTACTTGAATATTTTAATTTAATTCTAACAAATATTTTTGTGCTCCTCTAAAATAAAAAATTCTCTATAATATCCAATGAAATGTAAAGTTTAGTAAAATAAGAAGTTTACCATATTATATAAAATAAAAAACTAAAAATTTGGCCTTATAATGTAAATTTTTTTCATAAACTATTTGCATATATATAATAAATTCCCTCATAGAAGTTGGAAGATATTTCATTTCTTATATTTATTATCATAAGATGGAGGAGACAGCATGGAACTCTGAAACGTTTAAAATAGCATACACTGTGTTTGGATGGATTGCTTTTGTGGTTTGGTCTAGTAGTTTTTATCCTCAATTTATCTTGAACTACTCAAGGAAAAGGTATAATCACTTTTTGTTATCTTATTATTTAAGTTTTTCTCTTGAAAGCAAATTTTTTTATGTGGAAAGTTGAAAATTGTAGTGTGGTGGGATTGAACTTCAACTATTTGATATTGAACAACACCAAACATACCTTGTACCTCATCTACAATGCTTCTTTGTACTTTAGCCCTAACGTTCGGTTTCAATATCATCAAAAATATGGCTTTGATCAGGTATTTAATCATTTATTCATATCACTTTTTTTTTCTCTTCCCTTTTCCTTTTATCTTATGTGTGTATATGCATTTTTTATCTACGGGAGCCTCCCAAATATTACTTAAATATGGACTTAGTCTCTAAGGAGAAGTTTGTAATTATATACTTTATGATATGTACTAGTATATTATTAGTAGTAATTATGTGTTTATGAAAAATAGGAGCATAGAAAGTGCTAATATTTTTAATTTATGTACGAAAATTTTATTCAATTACCGCTTACGAAAAATGTAATAAGAAAAAGAAAAGAATAAGTACATGTATTCTAAGAAATTGTAGTATAAAAAAGAAAAAGATAGGTAATAAATATATTAGATAACTTGTGGCCCACTCTTTTAAAACCGAAGAATCTTTTTTTTCTTCATAGAAAGAATCTTCTTGGCTATATGCATTTATCATTTGTATGGTTAAGAAATGAAACTTAGAGTGAAAATTTAGAAAATGTTTTAGATATCTAGTAGAAGAGAAAATGAATAGAAAGAATGTCTGAACCCTTCATCGAACTATCAACTCTTTTATTATTGTTGGATTTTAAGGGGAAGCGAGTTAAACACTACATTTAACCTAAAATATTAAAACATTGAGTTTATAAATCATTTCACTGTATAATGTTCAATGCTCATATTTTCATACATTTCACATATCTTTAATTAAAAATGTGATGCAATAATAAGTAAGGGTAGCACGGAAAGAGATTTTTATTTTGGTTTTGGTTTGTTTGGTTAAGAAATGAAATTTAGAGGAAAAAAATGATAGTAAATAAAGTAAAATGAAATAAAATAAGTTGAAAAAGAGAGCATGTTTTTCTTTTGTGTGAAACGAGTATCTCTGCGCATAATAGTAGAACTAATCTACATAGTCGAATATGACCATAACGGATCACAAAACTCTTCCGCGAGAGGTTTATAAAATTTGAAAAAATACAGGGATCCAATATGTAAAATTCAAAAAAATGAATGGGCACTAATATGTTAATTTTTGAAATGTGTACTCACAAATTTGCATAATTAGATATCCCTATCTAATTTAAATAAGGATATCTTAAGTATATTGGTGGATGATTAAATCTACATTTAAGCAATGAGTAATAAATATTTTGGTTTCATAATTTCTTTGCTATATTGTAGATGATACCTGTAGCTGCAAATGACGTTGCCTTCTCAACACATGCTGTTTTGTTGACCTTAGTGTTCTTGTTCCAAGTTGCAATTTATGAGGTATTGTTTCACATCAATATCAATAGTTGGATAGAAGTTTTTACCAAAAAATATTGTTTGGATTTATCATTATATACAAGCTCCTTAAAAAAAAAAAAGGACCGTTGAAAAAGACCTATGACAAAGTTTAAGAAAATTGACACCGGTATTAAATTGTAGCATGATATTTGAACACCACGCTTTTTCGTCCATCCTTTCACCATCTCATTTTGTATCTATATATTTCTTTCTATCATTTCATCAATATATCACATCAATCTTATTTACATCTCTATGTGTATACTTACACAGGGTGTACACAAAACATTTTCCTATTTAATTTGGTAATAAAGTTAATTTATGTTTCCATCGCATTTTTTTTCTTCTCTTTTGACATCAAATATAATTTCATTAATAAAAGTTTGACAACAAGTCAAAAGTAAAAAAATAAGACATCCAGAATCTCTTCAATCCACGTATACTTTAGATTATAAAAAACATATTTAGTTAAATAATGGACAGTTTGATTGGTCTTGTCTAACACGTAAAAAATTTGAACTATGAAAATAAAACATAAAATTAATACAATTCCTAATAATAGAACCAACATAGGACGAAGATTGTCGACGACCATCAACGCTATAACCACATATGAAGCATTTTATTTCATTCTACTATAAAATCTAAAGAAGACTGTATCTTTTGCAAATTTCGAACCCTTGACATATTTATTCTCGAAAAAGATGTGAAATAATCAGAGGTATGTTAGTAATAAAATATTTAATGTAGTTAAAAATACAAAAGGATATTATAGAATAATGGCTCACCTTAAGCATTCTAGACTCAACAATTTCAATCTCTGATATGCATTGTTTTAGTTACACCAACATTATATGTAGAAGAGCTAAAATCATGATTTACATTTTGTCTTTGTTTTTTTGTGCAGCGTGGGAATCAATCAATATCAAAAATCACAATGGGAATCATCAGTGTGGTGTGGATTACTGTTGGAGTTTGTTTCTTCATAGCATTCCCTTCCAAATCTTGGCTTTGGCTAATTTCCATCTTTAAGTGAGATATTTTTACTTACATCATCTTCTATTAAGAAAAAACTTGAGGAGGAAATAAAACATTCTCTTAGTCAATTGATAAAACTGCAAAGCATGATGAAGAAAATAATATTTCAAATGTCATTTTTCATGTAATGCCTTAAGCAATGTTTTAAAAAACAAACTAGATGGTTTAATCAGTTGAATTGAGAATCGGCCAATTTGTCAGTTGACAACCACAATAAAGTCAAAGTCTTATAAAACTTGATCGAATCAGCTTAAACTAATTGAACCATAATCTGAAATCTCATTTATTCGTCGGTCCGATGTGAAAATACTGGCCCGATGATGAAGGTTTAATGTAATATTATATGTCATTGAAAATCAATATTTGGTTATATATTTCAATTCATATCTAACTATTGAAAATAATATTTTGTGCAGCACAATGCAAGTAGTTCTGGCAACTATCAAATATATTCCACAGGTTAGAATTTCTTTCTTTCATTCTGACTCTCTAATGAGTGAAAACCAAACTTAAAGCATATTTAATTGAAATCTAAGACATATACCCTTTTAGGCCTCTTTTTTAAAATTTGACTAAAATGGAATAGATCTTAAAATAACTTTGTCAAAAAAAAAAAAAATTAGAATGTTGAATGATTTATCAAGGTCGCTAACAAGTTTACGTCACTTTTAAGGAACCTAAAAAAGGAAGTTTTGTATTGAAAAATATATTTTTTGAAACTTTTAAACAATTGATTATACGAGCTCCAATGTAATATTATTATATTTATTTTCTTAACAAGTACTCAACATTTATTTGTTAGCATTTTTCATGTAATAATTATGATGTAAAATACAGGCATTTATGAACTTCATGATCAAGAGCACAGATGGATTTAGCATTGGAAATGTGTTCCTTGATTTCTGTGGAGGAATGGCAAACTATGCTCAGATGGTTATACAATCAATTGATCAAAGTATGTCTTTATTTCCAAATTCACATATTATAGTAACATTCCAAATGATTTGATGCATCAATGCATATAGTTAATAACATTTTTTTCTCTTTTTTCATTCTAGACTCTTGGGTCAATTTCTCTGGGAACCTTGGAAAAGTATTGTTATCTCTGGTAAGAATTGGTCCCTTTACTATTTCATTCACTTCAATTTTTATGATTTGATATCTTCCTTTTTTATGTTTCTGCTTTTTAACCTACAAAATTTGCATTAGAATAGTGAATTTTCTAATTGCATCAAATTCCTTTGAAATTCAAAGAGCATACATGTTTGTTTAAAGATGTTTTTGTTAAGAGAGTTCAATATTGCATGAGAGATCATCTGGAAGAGTGTTTATAAAGTGAGGATAATCCTCATCTCAGAAGCCGATTTTGTAGGTTTGTGTTAGGTCAAACCTAAATTCTATGTTTTTTTCATTGGTAGTTACGAATACAAAAGTGTCACTTATTTTTGTAAGTTCAATCATGTTTTACCATGTTGTCACAAGGTCAATAGTTTTTATAAAGTAATATTAGAACATGATAAGATGGTAAATCATTACAAAAAATTATTATGTATAGTGACTGATTTAACAACCGATTTAGAGATTGAAAATGTAAATCAGTTGCTAATATTAGCGACCAATTGCTTAGGAAATTTTTACAATTTAGTTTCAAAAGTGATCACTGATTCATTTAGCGACAAATTTAGACACCAATGTAGGTTGAAAAATCTATTGCTAAATCGGTCATAAAGACAACATTTTCATAAGCTAAAATTGCCTTAATTTTCTTACTCGTGTATAATGTAAACATTTTCAGGTTTGTATGTTCTTTGATCTTCTTTTCATGTGTCAACATTATGTGTTGTATCCATCAAAGAAAACATCATCAATTTCTCCTTCTAAACTCAATGACAAAATCAAAGAGCCACTCATCAAGTCTCCTTCAAATGTGCCGGTGGCTGAAAATGTTTGAATTTGTAATTATGTTTGGTCACAATACATATTAATATTTTTATTTTTTTTTTGACAAATACAATACATATATTAATGTATATAATTAGTCACCTGTATGATTTTAGTATGTTCAGGCAAAGTTCCTTTGTAGCTGGCAGATTCAGTTTTACAGTATTCAAAGTACAACTAATCAACTCATAGATCCTATAATTTACCACTTAATTTCTTAATCTCTTGGACTTGGGAATTCCTAAAATTAATTGTACTTAGACTAGAATAATATGATCGGTAATCAATTATCATTCTAACACTTACTAAACTTTGCTTAAAAAGATATACTTTAAGCATTTCAATTATATATTCACTTGTCGTTCATCATACACTTTCGCGTTTGACAAACGATGAGAAATCTATTGTACCGATTAACTTATGATGACTCACTTAGTTAATCAATACAATATTATTAAGTTCTGACAGTGGTTTGGATTGTAAGTCATACTAACATCTACAAATGAAATTATTCTAAATTTTTTAGATAAAAAGTCCGATTCAATAACTTGCTTAGAAACATGTCCAATCTCTAACTTGAATCACCAAGAGAATTGATTTCTTGCTTAGCGAATTGCCTGACCGTCAATTTCTTGTTCTTTGATCATCCAAACATTCCCGGATCTTTGAACTACAAATGCAAAGAAAAAATATATCATTGTAGCTATAAGACTACTCAAAACATTTTTTTTTTAGGGGAAGACTACTCAAAACCTAGTTATATAATATATCACTTTTCATCATTTTTCAATACTATATTTCTATTTTTATCCCCTTATCAAATACTCCAAGGGCAATGGTTAGCATTCTCCATATATATATTATACACACACAAAGAATGGGAGAAATTTCATATCACTTGTTGTCATACAAATCAATAGGACAATGAAATAATTCATATTAAAAAAATCATATTAAACTTAGAAAAATGAGTTACTATGACCAATTATATACAAAGAATTCACGGTGTCCGGCCTACAATTTCTATATTTTTTCTAGCTGCGCAATAACCTTTTTTTAACGGTGACTAATCTTCGTGGAGAATATGTGGGACATACAAGATGTGTTCTCTCCTGGCAACCAATTTTTTTTTTTCCATATGCATGAGTGAAAAATCGAACCTTGTTTTTTTACGAAGCTAAAAATCGAACCCTTGATCACATGCTTAAGTGGTTCAAGTCTCTACCACTTGAGCTAATTCATTGTCGCTAACTTAACTTTTCTTATTGACTATTAGAAGAAAAAAAATTAACAACAAAAATTAATGAAGGAAAAATAATAATTCACTCTTAACAAAATTTAGTGACAACTGATTTTTCTTTGCTAATTTTAAGTAATTTTTCTTTGCTAATATTAAGTTTTATAGTAGTGATTCTTGTCATTACACGTATGTCAAAGATAGCCCAATTGAAAACATGTTTATATCGAACATGTTTTTATTTTTTTCTCAAACATGTTTATATTGGGAATATAAGCGAATCTCAGGAAGCATATGCGGCGACTAATACGCTATTATTAGAACAATTCCTAAATTAATTCTAACGGTAATTTTATTGGTCAAAAATTTAAGAGAATACTAGGGTATTATTAGAACACATGATACTCATGACTAGGGCAATAAGAGTAAGTACACACACTTTAAATAATTAAATAAATGAAAAATGTGTCACAATTAACCCTAATCTTCCGGACTTTGTGTGATTTACAACCATAATTAGTTTCACTCATCATAACATATATATCACGATACTTCACATTACACATCAATAGCTTTGGGTTTTGGTGAAAAAACTTCCATGGCTTCTTGGAATTCAATTAAACTTCGTGTGACATATGAAGTTTTGGGTTGGTCTGCATTTGTTTCTTGGTCTATTAGTTTCTACCCGCAAATCATTTTGAATTTTCAAAGGAAAAGGTATGTACCCTAAATAAATCATTTACTAATGTAGCCAAATGTTAATTTGGATCCTTAGATTAGTGAGAGCATTTCAAACAGTGTGTATGTGATTTCTTATATCTAACAAAATTCTCAAACAATGTTCTTGAGTGATTGATTCTTCTTTTGAGAATTGATTCTTCTCTAATTTCACTAATGGAGGAAGATGAGGTGTATGTGGTGTGCATATGTAAGAACATTTTTTTATACGAAAATGAGGTTTATTTGCATCCTTTCATTCATAAAACCAACAATGTTTTTTAAAGGGAAAAATTCAACAATGTTAAATTCAATATCAATTGTTTTGTACGTGCAACTTATATGGTAAAATGTTACATACAAGAGATGTAATAGGATGTATGTTCAAACTCACATTACCCATTTTCTCAAGAGTAAATGTTGTTGTTAGACTCTTTTAAAGATATCAATACATTTATTGTTATATTTTAAATTAACATGAATTTATTTTCTTTACCTTATCTATTTAGTGGTTTAATTATAAGAACTATGGGAGGAGCTATAATATTAATGTATGTACTTGTTTATCAAGTTCTTCAAATTTGTTTCATTATTATTATTAATTGATTTGGATTTTGTTTTGATTAGTGTTGTAGGGTTGAACTTTGATTATGCAGTGCTAAACATGGTGAAACAATGTTACTATTTGGTCTACAATACTACTCTTTACTTCAGCCCTGTCGTTCAGAGGCAATACGGGAATAAATATGGACACAAACAGGTAATTTACTATACTATACGATATAAGAAGCACGTGTTCAGTTGTGTATTTCATCATATTCGTCATCATATTACGGGGTGTAACTCACAATGAGCCTTTCTCATGTTGATCTCTCACATCCCACAGACTATTTCATTGTTACTATAATGCGGCATTTCATCCGAAGTTCGTGTTCAGTTGTGTATTTCATCATATTCGTCATGATATTACGGGTGTAACTCACAATGAGCCTTTCTCATGTTGGTCTCTCACATCCCACGAACTTAGTTCATTGTTACTATAATGCGGCATTTCATCCGAAGCTCGTGTTCAGTTGTGTATTTCATCATATTCGTCATGATATTACGGGGTGTAACTCACAAGGAGCCTTTCTCATGTTGGTCTCTCACATCCCATAGACTATTTCATTGTTACTATAATGCGGCATTTCATCCGAAGCTCGTTTTTTCCTATGTTGATCTCTCATGTCCCACATACTTTTTCATTGTTACTATAATACAATATTTTATTATAAGCACGTTTTCGGTAGTGTATTTTATCAGAATCATCATGATTTTATTGGATATGACTCACAGTGAGCCTTTTCTCATGTTGGTCTCTCACATCCCACATACTTTTTCATTGTTCCTTTTTTTTCTTTAAGGACTAGTTCATTGTTACTATTACTAAACTCAATTATCACTATGGAATATATGTTAATATTGTTAGATTTAATAAGTTAGTTTAGATGATTAGTGTTTTTAATCAAGGTTTGTTTGGTTAAAACATAAGATAATTAAGTTAGTTATTAGTTTGTTACATTTTAGTTTGTTTTAGTTAGGGCTTGTGAGATAGCTTATCACGCAAGCCAAGTAGCCAAGCATGTAAATAACTATCATTGTATGTGTAATTCACAACTAACGAATTCACAATTTTACATACTTTAAACCTTCTCATTCTCTCTTCTTCTTATTCTCTTTAAATTCCTAAAATCAAAATCCCCAGATTCATGAGAACCCTAACTTGCATTGCAAGCAATTGATTGTTGCGCTAACAAATATTATGTGAGAGAACTAAACTTTGGCATTTCATCCGAAGCTCGTGTTCAGTTGTGTATTTCATCATATTCGTCATGATATTACGGGGTGTAACTCACAAGGAGCCTTTCTCATGTTGGTCTCTTACATCCCACAAACTATTTCATTGTTACTATAATGCGGCATTTCATCCGAAGCTCGTTTTTTCCCATGTTGATCTCTCATGTCCCACATACTTTTTCATTGTTACTATAATACAATATTTTATTATAAGCACGTTTTCGGTAGTGTATTTTATCAGAAT
>Ga0315915_1001551_pt1 | contig 27974 bp, 9 predicted proteins | sample MpolbnodulesMG_FD_207738 | JGI IMG/M metagenome (GOLD analysis project Ga0315915, IMG submission 207738) | Medicago polymorpha root nodule microbial communities from Los Angeles, California, United States - branched nodules | ecosystem: Host-associated > Plants > Roots > Nodule | place: USA... | reverse complement strand
ATTGGTTCTGAGTATGAGATGTAAGCACTAATCAAGCATTATTTTTTATTCTCCACTTCTGTTTGTGGTCTCTTGAGTCGGATTTGAAGTTTCTATGAACAGAGTCAGTCAGCTGTACCCTTTCGGACCATCTCTACTGATGATGAAATGACAAATGTTCAAAAACGAAGTGCAAGTTTGATTTTGGAAAGACTTTGATGTAATTTAATTATGTCAATAACTATGCTTTGAAACAATGTTTAGCTTTTGTTTAGTTTTATGATATTGTAACTTTGGATTTGTTTGATATTGTAACAATGAGGTTTGATATGAAATTTGATCATATGATATTTCATATTAGTGGCTATGTTCATGAAATTTTTTATTATTATACTATATTCAGTACCATAATCGTGTATAAAAAAAATATAGAGAGATTTTAAATGGGGTGAATAGATTTAAATTAATAGATTTTGACTCTTGTTAATCTTTTTTAAATGGTATCACCCGATTTAAATTAAAGGATTTTAAATGGGGTGAACCGATTTAAATTAAACGATTTTAAATCGGGTAAAGGGTGGAGACTTAAAATCAGAGACAATTTTTCAAATCGGCCACCTATAAGTCGGATCATGAACCGATTTAAAAAGTCATTTCACCCCATTTAAAAAGTGTTTTCTGCACTAGTGTGACGAGGTTGCCTGTCTGTTAGGCTTTGCTGCCTAGCGTTTTCCGTGGATTCCATCATTGTGAATTATCACTAATGGGTTCTTTTGGACCCCCACATTATGAGCCATCACTTGTGGGTTCTGATGAATCTCTGCATATTATTAGTTGTTGCTTCTAGTGTGGGGTGCACAAAATGTGGTAAATTCATCGTATGTTGAGGTATCGGTCCTAGAATCAATGTCAAAATGGGATTCACCGTAAGAATTTCTGTCATTGTTCTAGTTGTAGCTTCAAGGACCAATGGTGAGAGGACTGGTTCGAGGGCACTTCGTGTAGGCTCTAGGACTGAGGAGAATAATCGATGGTTCTGTCGATTCTTATGTTCTAAGCTTCGTTAGCGTTGCAGTGGACTGATCAAGTATTTAACATCTTGTTTGATTTTGAGAGATTGTTTCTAGGGTTTAATCCCTAGTGAAGTTGCTACTAAACCTTCCAAATCTAGGTAGATAGCATGCGGGTTGTGATCCGCTGTGTAGAGGGATAAGATCTCCGTTCATCCACTGTGGTCCACCACGAGTCTTTCTCTAGTGGATGGGGGTGGTGTACCTGCACATGCTCTAATGCTTAAGTTAGTGAGGGTTCGAGAGAGTGAGATAAATATTAAGGTAAAGAGTGAGATACCTATCCCCAATGATGTACATTAGTATTTATAGGGAATAAGTAATGATTTTTAGTTGCCAAGCCTTCACCTGGACAGTTGTCACTGAGGAACACTTGTAATGATCCGAGGGGAACTCCAACATTGGATCTAGAATGGGAGGTTTAGATAAATGAACAGGACCACTGTCCAATGGGAAGTAGGGCGTGTCCATGATATAAACTTACATGGCTTAGGATCCTGGTCGGACTTAGGCCTAACCAGTATTTGGTCGTAGCCTAAATTTAAACAATACTCTATCACAACAAAAAACGATATGTTCCAGTTGACTAACCTTTTTTTTTTTGTAAGCAAAAAGACTTCATTACTTTGAGCACAGGGGAACTCAAATATAGTAATATAAAGAGTCAAGTCAAATATATTAGAGACAAGAGTGCTGACCAGTTTACTAGCTAAAAAGCATGTCCCAAACTTTTTGAAGGGTCTATCATAGTTAAATATAAAAAAATAAAAAAAAAACGTTTTTTCGATTTATTTTTTATCTATACATATACAAGGAATAGGGGTATACAATTTTACATTGACTTTTTATTTTTCAATTTACTATTCATTTAAACTATTTTAATTATAACCTTATTTTTTATATAGTACTACTTAAATTTTTAATTGAATAAACCAGTTATATCTGATTATAATAAGAATAATTATATTATAACAATATAAGTTACATTTTATTTAATTGAAGTATATTCTTAAATAAATTATAATTAAATACCATAAAATAAAAATACCCATCTTGACGCTCTTAGATATAATAACTGTATCCATTCAATCAAAGTAAATCTTTCTTATTTTCTATAATAATAATAATAAATCTTAGTTTTGTTCTTAAATCTTTCTTTCTTAGCCAAGAAAAAAAAAATCTTTTTTCACTTACTAGAGTAAATATTTTTTCACTCAAAGATTTCGTTGTCAATTGATTAGAATTTTAATTACAACCTTGTACCCCAAAAAAAATAAAATTATTACAACAGTAACATAATTGAGGATCCAACTCATCAAAGATATTCTCATCAAATAAAGTCTTGTTAACCCTAACATTACTTACATCATAGCATCCAACCGGTTGAGAGATAAGCCCATGATAGATTTTATGCCCTAATTCTCTGTCTATAAATTCATGATGTCTTGTTAACTCTTAACATTCCCGTTTTTTCTTACCCTAATCTTTCACTACAACGGAGAATATCGCATATTTTGAAAGATCAAGGGATCAACTACTCTGAAAGGTAAAATATACCTGATACACATTTATCTTTCCCTAATCTCTCCCTAATCTTTTTTTCTTTGTTGTCTTCGATTGTTTTATGTTCTAATCTTTATGTTTGAATATGTCAACATAAATTTGAATAATTGATTTTACTTCTTCCCATGTGTGTTCTTTCTTTCCTACATTTATCAGCCCATGTTCTTTTTTATTGTTTGATTTTTGTATCTATAGTTTTTATTTTTTACCAAGATAGTTTTTTTATTCACAATTTTTGTATTTAAATTTGTAGAAATGGGCCGTGGTCATGGGAAATTAACTATTAAACACATTCAAGATCGGAGAGCTCGGAAATCAACTTTCAATCAGAGAAGCGATGGATTGGCAAAAAAAGTTTCTGAATTTTCTAGCAAGTTTGGAGTTGAAGCTTGCTTAATTGTGTATGATGGTGATGGTAGACTATTGACTTGGCCACAAAACTCAGCCATTGTACAATCCATTGTTAATAAGTATGAGCTTCAAAAGATTGAGACAACTCCAAAGATTTTTGATGTGAAGGACTATTTTGCAAATAAGAAGAATAAGGTTGAAGCTGAGATTTCCAATGTGCACAAAGAGATTGTGATGAAAATGTATCCAACTTGGCACCCATGCTTCATGAACATGGAAGGGGAACAACTCAAAACTTTCATCACTATTCTAGATGGCAAGATTCAAGCTTGTAATCACAAAATTAGCATGCTAAAGAAAATGCAACAAAGTACTGAAAATGGTTTCATGCTAAACACTACTCAGATGCAAAATGTGGCTCCAAAGAATGTTGTCTCCTCTCATTTGAAGCCACTTGGTGAAGTTGAAGAATTGGATGATTTTATGGATTGGGCTAATCAAGTACTTGATAAAGTTGCATATTTGGATGATCCAGTTGCTAAACCTGGTCAGGAATGGGCAACTCAATTTGTGGATTTTGATGCTTTGCCGGAAACTACAAGAGATGGATTTTAAACAAATTTCTACATAATGTGTTTTGCATTGCATTGAGATGAACTTGGTTTGATTTTATTGATTATTGAATTATTAGTAGTTTTATATAAGAAATTTTCATACTTTTGAGCATATATTTTAATGTACGGAATTGGTCAAATGAGGTATTTGCCTTGCAATTGTTGCTTTAAATGAGCATTTACCTTGTTCTAAAATGAGTTATTTAGGGATGTGAAACAACGGAAAATTATATCTCTTATAAATTTTAATTGTTGTCTTATAGTTGATTAGTTACATGATTATTATTATGACGTAAAAAAGCAGTCTAAAGTAGCAAAGTTTATGCCAATATAAAAAGCACTAATCACTTAACATGTCCTTCCTTTATGGCTGACAAAAAGAGAGTAGCTTACTACTATATATAAGGTGATTCCTTTATGGTCTTCTTTTTATAATTTTATTTATTTTTCTCTATTATTATGATTCCATTATGATTCTTCATGATTAAATTAAGAGAAAAATTAAATTAAATAAGCTTGTAGTAGTGGTGTTTTGATTTTGGGCTGCAAGCTTGTGGTGTATATATGGACGTGCTACCTAATAATTGAAGGGAATGTTAATTGATGATAATAATGAAAATAATTGTAATGTTTGCTTGTGACCTATTAAATTTGCAATGAAAAGGAAAAATGCATATACAAATAGAAAAAGTGAAATAATGCCGTACACTGCAAGCTTACAAAGAAAAGGAAACATCCAAAGATACATAGAAATAAAATGTTATAGCCTTGTTGTGGAAATGAAATAGACGTATTCAAACTGTCAGTCCATTAACAAGTACTGTCATAGGGAAAAGATTAAGAAATCAAGGATGGAATTAAGAGGGAAGTTTAGCCATTAAAGTTATGAAACAAAGAATTAAAGGAGCAACTGAAGTGTGTAGAAAGAAAAAAAAGTTAGAGACAACTTAATATTTACACTAGAATATATGCAACCAGCTTTATTTCCATGAATGCTGAATTGTGTAAATCAAGATTGAAATTTGTTGTTGTAGTTTTGGTATCATGAATGGCAATAAGAATACAATAATAGAAACTTTAGTTTATAGTATTAATTGAAGAGTTTTTGCTTCAAATTGCAATTTGGAATCAATTATTCAAAACCTGAGGAGGAGCATGTGCAGAGACTAGTTAGCAGTTTGACTCTCTCTTACTAACACAAACACAACAAGACAGCAAGTTATAGCAACTGTCAATTGTGAATTCTAAATTTTGTAGAACTCTTGAAATGTTTCAGAAATGTTTGAGATTTAAATAGTTAAAAGATTATAGTGTGTTTGATCAAGTTTTTCTTCGCTGCATTTCGGCGTTTGAGAGTGATTTGTACATTATAGGTTTTTAGTTTTGCAAGAAGCAACTATACCTTCCCAGGTGTTACAAAGTACTTATGTGCGTTGAATTTCAACCTAAATATTTTATGGTAACATGAATTTGTTCTTGCTAGATTTCTTCATATTTTGGAAATCACTTGGCATTACTCGACTGGACACTAAAAGTTTGAGAAATATATTTTATCAAACTATATATTTCTTTATTATCATCATATCTATTTATTTACCCGACTGGAGACTAAAAGTTTGATTCTTTGTTGGAAAGAGCTGCAAACTTGGTTGTCTCGAACTTTGGTGGGGATGCAACTAGCGATGTGACGTCTTGTGGTCCAGTTAAATTGGCAGATCTCCAGAGAATATTGAGCAACATTGGACCTGCTGCAGGTAATAAGTTACATTTAGAGAGATGTTCTTTTATTCCCTTTTAACTGTGTTGAGATCTTACCTATTACTTTTCTTGATCCTGACAAAGGTAATCACTTGGCATTGTATCCATTTCCTTGCTATCTATTAAGACTGTGTGATAGATATGTGTCAACAGATAATATTGCAATTGCATCCGATTATATTCGAATTTCAATCTACTTTTACAACTTTCTTTGTACTCTAAAAATTATTGCAATTCTACAATATTGTACGAATCCTGATGACTTATTCTCATGTCCCTATGGAATGTATATAGTATATATTTGAGTCCTGATAAGCTAAATTTTCTTTTGTTTTCCTTTCCTTTTGATGTCTTCTATTCAGGAACTGTGCGACAGTTTCTTGAAAAGCAGAAAAATAACGTAACGGCTGTCGTATTTTGCACTACTAGCACAACTGATACTGAAATATATAAAAGGTATTTTCAGCCTTATTTTCCTTTCTTTGATATCTGTAATTTTCTTATTGACACAAACTTTCTTATGGTTATGGAAGTTTGGTTGATATTCTTTTCAACATGGCCTTTGGACTGGTTATTTATTTTTACCATGCATGTTGTTTCATGTAGGCTGCTTCCACTTTACTTTCCCCGGGATAAACATGAGGAGCAAGTTTCTTTGTCAAAACTTCCTGCAGATGTGGGGGATGAAAATGGTGAGACCATCATAGATGAGCGTAAAACTAGAATAAAGCCTTTACCTAAAAAAGTGTTTCAAGATCACCTGATGCTGCAGTTGATATTCCTGTCAGCGATATTAGCCTGGTTCGAAAGTCAATAATTTTTTTTATTTGTCAGCATGTTTTATTGTGAAAATATATACTGGGAGTCTAGAGAGTCAGGATGCATCATCAATCCAAGCATATATAAATGTTGGTTTACGACCAGATAATATATTTAACAGTTTCTATTACAAGTTTACAAGCCTCTGACAATGCGTCTGAGCATATTAAGATTCATTTGCTTGCAATTTAGTTGTATGCGCTTGAGTGAGCTTATTTTATCTGTCAGCTCAAATTATAAGCTTATTCTAAGAAATTTTTTAGTTGCTATAATTCTCTTTGCCATTTTTGTTAGTAACTCTGTTTGTATTTCCTCCTAAGGTTTGATTATGGAATGGTTATGATACATAAAATTCTCCCAATGATACACAAAATTTGCTTGCTTATCAATCAAACAGTTGCTTACATATAATTTGGAGGCAAATAGAAAAGTTACTTACATTGACACTGAAGGAACTTTGTATGCTTTTTACTCTTCGCTTTTAAAAACTATGATGAACTTCTAATTCATAACTTATGATTGTTTTTTCAATTGATATTCACTTACCAATTTTTTTTAGTTTATTTGCAATGTAGTCGACCTGACCGAATTTTTTCGATGTATTCTTATATATCTATGTCAGAATAGTTATGTAATGTTCCAAGATATAACTAAAAGATTATTTCAACAATAGAACCTATATAGTCCATTTCATAAAATCACCTGAGTAAAACCCTTTGGAAGCATTCTGTAATTTCTATAAGTGAATCCTTTTATTTCACCTAAGTGATCAACTCTGAACCTGCTGAAAGTCCTGTTACTTTTACAATTGAACAGGTGCTACCAGTAGTTACAAAAATGTTACAAGACATTACAGAAATTTCAAGACATAATGTGTTTCAAGACATTATGGTTGATCAGATGGTTTTTTGGTTTGATTTTTTCGGTTGTGTCATTATTTTAGAAGGTGTCTGCACTTTTGATGATAACCTCTAATTTCTTTATTCAGGTTTATCAGATGTGCCATGAATTTGTAATTTAATTTTCAATGTGGATTTAGAGACTAATATTTGAATCTATTTGATACGTTTATGTAGGGTATTGGGTTGCATAGGTTAGTGTTGCTAAGATTCATCCAGATGCTGCTTTGGACAAAGTTTGTCTTCTTGGATGTGGTGTTCCAACCGGTAAATTCTTGAACTTTATCCTTTTTTCTGTTAGTGTCTTATAGGAGAAATAACTGTTATTGTTTTTTGAGTTAGCATTGTACCAACCTTATCCTCTCTGCGCATAATTTGTCACTAATGAATTCTTGATGTGTGTTTGGTTGGACAATGATTTACATGTACCCATGAAGATGATCATCACCACTGCTGTGTCATTCACTTATCTGATTGGAGTTACAAATTTTGTTCCTGTTGCTTAACCATGATCATGCACTTTGTAATGTGATAGTTTATTGATCCATATAGTGAGAAATTCTAATACGATCACATGACCAAATAAAAAGTGTTTGGTCACACACACATAAAGAAATATTTTTTTAATAATAAAAAAGAAATTGATAAAAAAATAATTGAATATTTTAAGAACCGTCTTTTTATGTGTGTGTCCAAACACTTTTGACTTGGTCTTGTGACCATGGAAGAATTCCTCACATCATAAAAATGTTGCTTTGTAGACTTTTTATTTTTTTCCCCTTTCTTTCTTAATGCTATTGAAGTCTTCCCAAAGTGTGGACTTAATGCTAATGTTGGACTTCTATCCAAAAAAAAATGCTAATGTTGGACTTTGGCTTCATGCTTTGTATTGTTGAACAATTACTAAAGTTTGTTTTGCTTAACCAATGTGCTTGCTTTTCACAAAATGACCGACTATTTCTTAGAAAGATACGGCTATTTTCCTTAATTTCTTAGCAATTTTTTTCGAGAATGCAATATTCAACCCGTGCGAAGCACGGGTTTGTAACTAGTATATCACTATAAATATAATGAATAAGAAAATGATCGTTATTTTATTTTTATTTTATATACAGTCAAACCAAAATTCATCAAGTTTACGAATAATTTCCATTAATATTTTAAAATTGTAATCAAAATTATACAAGAAAACATAATAAAATATACACACATGTTATCACGATAAAAAGAGCGGACAGACAGGCACGACAGTGCCCGTGTTTCCGCTAGTATCTATACTTCTATTCTATACTATATATAAAGAAAATAACTCTTTCAGCTCTTTTAGGCTGGTTTTTCCTCTTTCCAAAAATGCCCTCAATTTTTAATACAAATAACACATGTAACAAATAGATAAGAATAAATTGAAATATTAAAAAAATGTAACAAACACGATATGAATATATATATGTCTGGTTTTTTTTCTTTGTCATTTAAAAAGTGTAACAAACTAGATGAGTATATTCATACTTACTTTTTCATTATCCCTATTATACTCTTAAACAACTTTTTATATAATAAAGATTGTTGTTGGTGTCATTAAAAAAAAATTAGACTATATTTTTTTGTTATATTGATGGTGTCCATTGAAATAGATAATCAAGATTATTTTGTTTTGTTATAACTTGAAAGCAACAAACATTTATATTTTTAGTTTTAATCAAAATCAAAATTTCATAAAATAACACCGTTCATAATTTTCAACCGTTAGTATATATAAAGAGAATAGAGGATTTTGGGCTGATTTTTTTGTTATTCCAATTATACTCTTAAACAAATTTTTCTATAATAATGTTATATTATTGTTTATGTTATTAAAAAAGATAAGAACTTTTTTTATATTTATTATATCATTATTGTCATTGAAAAAGATAATATGCTTTGTTTTTTTTTGTTTCATTTGAAAGTCACAAATATCTATACCTTTTTTATTTAAACAAGAAATATCTATCTAATTTTAATCTTTATCAAAAAAGTTATATAAAATATCGTTTGTAATTTACACGCAAAATATCTATAAGATAATTTTGATAATCTACATACGTTCGTGAAATAAAAAAAGTTGAAGATGGGCACATGAGTGTCTGTCTTTTTGCTAGTATATGTAATATTTGTAAATATATATCTAACAAAAGTAAAAACAATAAGAAGCAAACTAAACTAAATCAATTTTTTTTATGATTTTTGGAGAAAATGAAATAAAAGAAACAAACTAACAATATAAACAAAACAACTCAAAAACAAAGATATAGTTAAAATATACAACTAAACTAAATAACAATAAAAAAATTTATCTCAAAAAAACCAATAATTTTTTTCTAGAGTATTTGGAATATATCTAAAATAAATAAATACAATAAGAAGAAAATATACTAATAAAAATTATATCTTTTTATGATTTTTGGAATATATGAAATAAAAGAAAGAAACTAACAATATGACAAGTATCCATAAAAAAATATGACAATTAAATGCTGAAGTTGCTAGATTTCCAAAATATGAAGAAATCTAGCAAGAACAAATTCATGTTACCATAAAATATTTAGGCTGAAATTCAACACACATAAGTACTTTGTAACACCTGGGAAGGTATAGTTGCTTCTTGCAAAACTAAAAACCTATAATGTACAAATCACTCTCAAACGCCGAAATGCAGCGAAGAAAAACTTGATCAAACACACTATAATCTTTAACTATTTAAATCTCAAACATTTCTGAAACATTTCAAGAGTTCTACAAAATTTAGAATTCACAATTGACAGTTGCTATAACTTTTTTTGTCAACCATAGTCATAAAACACAGCCACGCCAGGCTGGTGTGGTTCAGCATTTAGACCCTTATTGGTTAAATGTGCCATATCCTGTTCACCAAAATTGAAAGAAAATTAGCACTGCAATAAAATCAAAAGCCCTTATTCCCTTGAAAAATCAGAATATAAATCAAATGATGTTGCAGACTTATGAAGTTGCAGGCTCTCAGACTATTTAAATCTCACAAAATCTCAGACTGTCAACATTAAACTAATGCAACACATAAGATAGAGATGACATGAGCTGTGAGTAATGAGAATTGAGATGTCAGAATTATTTCAGCTTAAAGCATTACACAAGTAAAATAGACACTACCAGACCAAACAACATTATACACAATCAAAGAGATAAATAATGTTTCACAAGTCATAAGAATTGAAAGATAACACTCAATTGTGCAAAAAGCTCCACTGTTTGTTTACCATGAAGATTCCTTCTTTTATTATCTTAAAATAACATTCAAGTGTAGTTTAACAACAAAAACAGCCGGTTACCTTTAAATCCTTTCTTCCCTTTAGTATCAATGGGTCTATTCTTAGCCATTTCTTTGATTATTTCTTGAACAATGTATTTGTTCTGAAAGCCTGCATCACTTGGAGTCGTTAGAAATAAGAACTATCAACCACAAAGTCTTTGAATACTCAATACTTGGGAAAAAGAACATCAAAACTCTCTAAACAAATAGTCTCTTAATTGTTATTTTCAAATAAGAAAAACCAATCAATGAGATAGATATTCAGTGACACAGAAAATTATTACTTTCATTTTCACCAATAGAAAACCCATAAAAGTATTTTGAAAATCAAAAAACATATTTTCACCAATAGAAAACCCATAAAAGTATTTTGAAAATCAAAAAACATATTTTCACCAATAAGTATTTTTGAGAATGCCTTCATAACCAAATAAAGTTTCCAAAACTTGAATACCATAAAACTCTAAATCATGATATTTTGACACACCAAATGAGAGAACAAACGTATTTTCTGAATCATTGCAAGATTTTTCTGTGTCATGATTTTTTGAAAAGTAATGACCTCACCATACAATAAAGTTTGCAAACAAACAATATCAGTATCAATAATCTTCGATAAAGGATACATGAAATAAGAAAAGCAACCAATTTTCAATACCATTGCCAGAATTTTCATCAACATACATATAACAACACACCAACTCAACAAAATCAACATGCATGCATGAAATACATCCATAAAAAAAAAACCAGAAACATACCATAACACATGCAAAAAACAAACAAAACCAATTAACATCTCATAAACACAAAAAACCCAGAAAAAGAAGAATAAAAACCCAGAATTAGAAAATAATACAAAATCAATCAATTAAAACCAGAAAAGGGGAAAGACAAACAAATAAAACAAAATCAAACCAAAATCAGAAGAAAATCAGAAAATCAATCGATTAAAAGGGAAATAACAACTATCGAACAGTCTCAGGGTGAAGAAGAAACCCTAAGAGAGGAAGAAATCCATTTTTAGAGAGAAAGCGTTTTTTAGAAAGAGAAATGAAAAAGGAAATGGAGAAAATTCTGTTCAATCACTAAATATATAGGGGAACTGTTGATGTGTCAACAAAAGAACTCTGCTAATTAGGATATTACATAAATACCCTCAAGGAGGGCAAAAATGGAAAAGAAACCATACTATTTTTTCTATAATAGTTAGTAGATATTTGATCTAGTTTGGAAGGAGAAAAAGTCAGTCCAAAAGAGACAAACATACTATTTTTTTTAAGGACAAACTATTTTCTTTATATAGTGTGTGTATATATTCTCTCAAAAAAAAATTGACAAGGTGTGTATATATTCTCTCAAATATATATGTTTGAATATATTCTTTAAAACATAGCCCAAAAATACACATATATTATTTCAAACATATACATCCTAAGAATGTTTTTTTTAAGGAATAATATATATTCTTTTAAACTAAATATATATTCCTCATAAAAACTATATATATAATAATCCAATATAAAAATATAAAAATAAAAAAAATGTATTAGTTCACTCAGACTAAAAAAAAAATTGAAGGAAATTTTTTATATATTACAATAAAACTGTTTGTTTCTTTTATTTTATATATTCCAAAAATAATTAAAATAATTAATTTTTATTTAGATTTTTTGGAGGATAATTTTTATTTATTATTTAGTTTAGTTTGCTTCTTATTGTTCTTATTTTGGTTCCAAAAATCATGAAAATCATTAAAACATATATAAACATATAGGGAGGGTAACTCTTGTAATGATAGTATAACAAATTAGGCCTCTCCGTGAACACTTGTGTTTTGTTTGATACAATTCCTATTAAGGCAATATCTTTTTTTTGGTGGTGGCCAGGGTTTGAACCCCGAACCTTGCATATATTATGCATTGTCCATACCAATTGAGCTAAGCTCACAAGGACTGTTAAAGCAATATCTACTTATGTTCATAATAGACTAGGATTACCTAGTTTTAGGTTCTCTTTTGCTTGATAAGGTTTCGGCTTGGTCCCCCTTCTCTTTTTTGTATATCAATTTTGTTTAATATATTTTGGGTGAGTCAGCTTCTTGCTCTCACCGGTTTAATATATATATATATATGTGTGTGTGTGTATGTATATTGTTCTTATTTTTGTGAGATATATTCCAAAAACTCTACAAAATTTTATTGTTATTTAGTTTAGTTGTATATTTCAACTATATCTTTGTTTTTTATTTGTTTTGCTTATATGTCATCACACCTTATGCCCTACTGCCTATATAAATCTATGTCTTGTTGACCCTAACATTATCTTTCTGGTTCAATCTTGTATCACGAGTACAACAGAGCATACCATAATTTGAGAGATCAATCATCCTTGCGAAAGGTAAATACCTTTATACTACTATTATAGTTTTACATATATATACTTAGCAGTTCCATGGTTTTTATTTGTGATTGTATTTGATTGTTTTGTGTTCTAGTCTTATGTTTACTTTTTTGTTAGGGTTTTATGTTCTAATTTATGTTTGCTTTGTTAGGGTTTTATATGTTCGAATCAAACCGCAAAACCTTTTTTGTATGGACCTTCATGTTAAAGTTCAACAACCTTCGATTTTTTTTAATTCTTAATAATGTTACATGATCTCGTCAAAATAAAAAATACTTCTTTCTTGTTTATAAATCCACTCAAAAAATATATATCTCTTGTTAACTCTAACATTGCCTTTGCGGTTGAATCTTTCGTTACAAAACATAATCACATAGTTGAATATAACTTTCTATCATATGTCAGTTGTTATGTTAGTATTTTCAACCTTGTCAGGATTCGAACCGTCGACCTTTTACTCAAAAATAAAAGAATACAATATTAAATGATTTTTCTTTGTTGTTGTAAGTGACAAGGTTTTATTTTCTTGAGTTTTTTTTTTTTTTATCTTGTTTGAATCATTTGATTTTCATGTATATATAACTTTATATTCTTTTTCTGCATATGTGTGCCATATCATCAAGACTATGATTAACTCTTTGTCACTAAACTTTTTAACCTCTCAATCCTTTTTTTTTAATTGTAATGAAAACACATACTCTGTTTCTTATAGATTTTACAATGATAGACACATATCGTTGGTGGCTCCAGCAGTTGCCATCACTACTTAATTCTTACGATTGAAGTTTTGTAATTAAAACATGATGAGAGAATTAGAGATTTGACAAGGGTTCTCTTAGTATATATATTTTCTAAATACATCATTAACAAACGATATTTTTATTATTTATTTATTAGTCATTCTTATATTTTATAATAATAATAGTAAATCTTATTTTTGTTCTGAAATCTTTTTTCACTCCCTAGAGTAAATCTTTTAAGACGAATAATATAAGATGAATCAAATCTAATATTTAGTTGTCTGTTACCAAAAAAAAAATCAAATATTTAGTTGTCAATTGATTAGAGTTTTAATTACAACGGTAACATAATTTACAACACAGATTTTATGCCCTAATTCCGTGTCTATAAATTTATGATGTCTTGTAATTAACTCTTAACATTACCTTTTTTTCTTGCCCTAATCTTTCAAGGGATCAACACCTCTGAAAGGTAAAATACTTGATACACATTTATGTCCCGTTTTCTTTGTTGATGTGTTCGATTTTATGTTCTATAATCTTTATGTTTGTTTTTGTTTGGCATTTTTTGAATCACTTGTTTTTTGCTTCTTCCCATGTGTGTTCATTCTTGCCTTTCTTTATGTAACTATTCTTTTTCTGCATATGTGTGCCTTAACCTTCTCTAGCTGTTTATAAGGTTACACTGATGGATCTTGCCAAAACATACTGTATTGTATGAGGCCGAGTTTTGTAGATTAATACTGTATAGTTGAAGAGAAAAAGAAACATGGTGAAAGAATTAAGGAATTGAGAAGGGTTCTTGTTTTAAATATTTCATTGATAATAGGTATTATTGTATTATTGTTGCTATGAAAATTGTGTTAAGGCTTTGAAAATATGATATCAGCCCATGTTCTTTTTTATAGTTTGATTTTTGTATATATAGTTTATATATTTTTATTTTCCACCAAGATTGTTTATTTATTGACAATTTTTATATTTAAATTTGCAGAAATGGGTCGTGCTCGTGGGAAGTTAACTATTAAACACATTCAAGATGATAGAGCTCGGAAATTCGCTTTCAATCAGAGAAACAATAATTTGGCAAAAAAAGTATCTGATTTTTCTAGAAAGTTTGGAGTTGAAGCTTGCTTGATTGTATATGATGGTTATGGTGATGGTAGACCAATAACTACGCCACAAGATTCGACAATTGTACGGTCCATGCTTGAAAACTATGAGCAACAAAAGATTGAGGGTACAACTACAAAGATCTTTGATGTGAAGGACTATTTTGCAAACAAGATAAAGAAGGCCGAAGGTGAGATTTCCAAAGTGCACAAAGAGATCTTGATGAAAATGTATCCAACTTGGCACCCATGCTTCATGAACATGAAAGAGGAACAACTCAAAACTTTCATTAGCATTCTAGATGGCAAGATTCAAGCTTGCAATAAAAGGATTAGCATGCTGAACAAAATGCAACAAAGTGATGAAACTAGTTTCTTGGATAGCATTCCTCAAAGGAAATATATATCTAATCATGTTGATGTGCAACAAAGTGAAACTAGTTTCACACAAAACACTGTTGATCCTTTGAACTCTTCTGGTAGTTTGCCTCCTGTTTTGCCCACTGGCACTAACCAATTTGGTGAATTTGTGAAGTTGGATGATGTAATGGCTGAACCTAGAGAATGGACTGGTCCACTTGGTGAACTTGAGGAGTTGAATAATTTTGAGGCCGAACCTGTTCAAGAATGGCTTGCTAAACTTGATGAAATTGGTGAAATGGATTCCACTAATCATGTTGATGTGCAACATAGTGAAGCTAGTTTCACACAAAACACTGCTCACACACAAAGCATGGCTCAGGAAAGATTTTACCCTTCAAATTCAAACCAATTTGAGGGCATGCATGATGGCTTTTCTCAATGGCAACCTATCTCTGATTCTTTGAAGTCTCCTGTTAGGTTGCCTCCTGTTTTGTCTGCTAACCAACTTGGTGAAGGTGTGGAGTGTACTGATCATGAATGGTTTACTGATGATGGTGATGAACTTATGAAGTTGATTAGTCAAGATGATGTGTTTGCATGGAAAGATGACTCTTTCTTGTCTCAAAATGAAGAATATGCAACTTTGGAGGAGGGCATGAGTAACAAACCAGATTTTGGTCGTACTGACAAAACTCTCTTCCAGTGAATTGGATATTGAGTTTTTAGTTATTTCCTTTTCTTTGTTTTTTTAGTTCAAAGTTATTTGTCTTTTAATTATTAGCTTTAAACTTCTTGACAATGACAGTGGTTCAATGAGTAGTGTGAGTGAGTTTATTATTTGACAATCAGCATTTACTTATTTATAATATTATTTGTCTTTTAATGCTTGTCTTATTATTTGATTAGCCATATATAACATGTGAAACAGTGATTTATTTAGTGGTATGGATATTTCCTGTCCCAAATTAAACCACTACATGACAAATTATAATGTTGTTGTATCATTTTATAATAAATTTTGGACATCATACGATTGTGTCTAAAATAATGACTTAAAGTAACAAAAGTTAGGATAAAGGAACATGTGGTCCAAAGAGCTTTGAGTAAATCCAAATTATAGATAGACATTAAGTATTGCTTTACGTGTTAACTGTAATGTGTGACTTCTTCACAAGCCGTGTCAAAGATGCAGTTACAAAGAATAATAATTATTCAAAAAGATATCAACATAAACACATACGTCATATATATTTAAATAAGCACTTTGTTTTCAAGACTTTCTGATACATAAGAGAAATATAGAAAGATGTCTTTTGTTTTCTCTCTCTATACAATTTTGCACCCCCCATGTAATCTTGCCAACCCTCAACCTCAAACTAAACTACTCTCTAAACCACATATTGACATTCAAATTACAAACTGACCAAAAATAACAGCAAAAATGAGCAAAACTGAAGATCTATTTGCTTTACCCTTCAGCTTTTGCTCCCACCTGTGCAGAAAATTCACCGAAATGCACCAAACTTTTGAAGCTTGCTGGCAAAATACTTTATGATACAAAATCTACATCCTTCTGTTAGCAACTCTACATCTTCTCATATAAGGTTAATTTGCATTCAAACTCGTAGGAGGACCATCCTTTGGAAAGTATCCGAAGGAATCGCTTAATTGTAACTCACTTGACTTAACTGCCTGAATATACATATTGTTGGAGGTGGAGGGGAGATGCTCTTGTATGATCTGCAAGCAATAAAGTTTGGATGAACACAATTAGGATATTCCCTTAACTAGAAAAGTATTGTGAAACAATGGCGCAAGCAGGGACAACGAGACGTAGACACTGCTACTAATTTTAAAAAATAGAAATGAATGAATGTAACATTGTGTCGATGTCATGTGGGATATACACGACTTCAATCGTAACTGTCGATGCTACATAGAAAAAGAATGATAGAAACAAACGACCGAGCCTAGCAAAAATACTACCGAAAAAATAGAGTACTAAGTACTACCACAATACCAGTTCCAGATATCAATTACTAGAGAAGAACAGACAAAGTTTCTCAATCACTTATCCATGAAATAGTAATTAAAAAGTGACCTGATCAACAACTTCAGAACCATCTGAGTGGAAGACAATAGGTCGGCAGCGTTTATCTTCATTCATCAAACTTGAATTTTGGAAATGGTTCACGAGGGCATTCTTCCCTTGGATTCGAGCATACGCCAAAGAAGCAACTTTTTCACTATTAAACTTCTCCCACTTCTTCCCATGGAATGTCTGCAAAACCAAACATATCAATGAATTTGTCACCTGAGGAAAAATTAACCTTTTCTAGTTGCCGTTTCCTTAATAAATTTCCTGGATATCATCAACCGCAAAATAAAATTTAACAAGATAATATGCAAAAAACAGTGTTGAGCCAAAAATATTCTCATACAAACCTCGTAGAATGGAATAATAAGCGATGGTGACAACATGTTGATAAATGCATAACCGACGTTGCATTTATTCTGCAATTGAGGGAGGGAACTATCAGCATCGCAAATTACAAGAATTCAGGGATGAAACAGAAACTCAACAGGAAAAATAAACAGCTCATCAAATTAAAATAGCATAACATATACCTTAAAGTCAATTGGCAGATAGAGAAAATCATAGGTGCCCTTGTGATTTTCATCAATGGCAGCTAACAACATTTTTGAGGTGTATCTGCAGGTAAATGAACAATTAATAAATATCTCAGGTATCAAATGAAAAAAAAAGTAACACTGTTAATAATAAACAAGCATTGCTTAGAGTTAATCGTTCGTACTTATTTGGGATATTCTTTATCATCAGCGTAGTCCTTGTATCTTCACCACTCCTAATCTTATCTAAGTCCAGCTGAAATAGCTTCTTGTTGTCAACTTGGCTTCCATTGTTGTCGATCCATCTACTCCTAACACGGTCAGTAAAACTCTCCATAGCAGTGGATAGTAGTCCTGGATAAGGACCATTACCGAAAAATACAGGGCTAAGTATAGGAGAAGATCTCATTCGGAAGTTAGATGAACCATTGTCAGGCATATTTCTTGGAATAGAAACGCCAACATTACCAGAAATGCCACTATTAAGCATGTAATTTCCATCATTGTGCCCTAGACCCATGCCTCTATAGCCAACATTATTCATCAATGAAGTTTCAGATGACTTGGGGAAAAAACCAAAGTGCCTTTCAAAAGGCAGACCTGAAGGAGCAGAACCGACATGATGATGATGATGTTGCTGCTGAGATGAACTGACAAAGGAATTGTTCTGACTTGAGTACGGGAAAGCATGACTCGTTCCATTCGATGTACTAAGTTGATGTCCCACAGATGGCCTTGGCCAAGCTGAAGGTTTGGTTGGCTCTGAGGATAAGTTTGGACTTCCCCATAGAAATTGTGGAGCAGTCAAGGTTTCCACTGACGACCCATTTGATGTTGATGCACCAAACGAGGACAAAGATCCACGATATGGACTAAATTTTGGCTCTGGAAGTGAATGTGAGTTGAAAGTAGATCCAGCGGATGAAATCTTATTGGGAAATATGTGGTCTCCATGACTACTCCTTCCTATGTCCTGGCCAATAGTTGCGGCCTTAACTGTGTTCGACAACTGTGGTTGCAAAATTGCAGCTAATCCCGGTAAATGGTTGCTGGTTGTTGGGCTCATGATTTTGGAACCAGGAGAATGATTTATATTTGGCAATGAACTCTGCTCAATAGGACTGTTGTACTGTAACCAATTACCTGCTATAAAAAATTTAATAAATTATTTCCATCAAAGATAAAAATGCAAGGGGTGCATGATTTATGAACTAGGTAACTAAAATCTATGCTACTTCATGATGTCAATGGCACAAGGAACATTTAGCATCTCAAAGAACCAACCTGGCGGAGAGCCGGCTAGAGGTGAACCCACTTGATATCGAAAACTTCGAGACTCATCTTGGTCAAGCTCTTGATTCAGTTGGAGCATCAAACTAAAAGGTGTAACATACTATAATATCAATTACATGCCAGAAAACTAAGGAGGCAGATATATGGAAGTTAACACAAGCTATTTATGATAATTCGACCGAGTTTCTCTACTCTCACATAACACTTAATTGACATATTTGGTAAAACTCATTTTATAGGAATGCAAAGCCAATATTAAGGTTGTCTCAGTATTTACTAGAAAGTAAAATAAATAAATAAAACCCATAATTTACGCAACAATTTTCAAAAGTGGAAAGGTCAAAGATGCCTCATCAAATGTTTCTCAGTTTCACAAGATGCACAAAAATCAGTCAGAAGAACAGATTGTTATTGTAAAAGTAACAGAAAAATCAAAATAAAAGCAAAAGCCAAATTATTAGTGTACGCACTTGCGACGAGCTCCTCCAGGCCGACTTGGTTCAAGCTTTATGCGTTTACCAGCTATGTCACTCCTATTTAATGATTTAAGTGCTGCTTCTGCAGCTCTTACATCATAGTATTCAATAAACTTATGATGCCTCTTGTGAGGAGTTTCCCTTATCTGCAAAAATATCCACCCATTCATCTTAATTTCAAGTTTCAACAATAGAGTACATATTATATATACAAGTGTATGTTTCCCTGAAAGACTCGGATGTAAAAAATTCAAAATAAGTGATAAAATTATCACCTCTTTGACCTCTCCATAAGCCCCAAATATTTGGCGGAGGTCTTCATTTGAAACTGATGGATCCAAATTGAAAACTACCAAGGTTCCTTGATTGATATCTTTGTCTGATGGATTATCCTACAAAGTCAAAAAAGAAAAGCCAACATAATATGAATGTCAGGGAGTTCAGCTACTAAAAAAGAATAAATGACAAGACTTCTGTTTCAGTTAGAAACCTTTGGTATTGAAAAGTGAATGTCAAGTTTCCTTCGCCGCAGAGGTTTATTTTGTAATGCACGCATAGCTGTCCGAGCAGCACGGATGTCATAATATGATATCATTACAAACCCCCTGTGTTTACATGCAGTATATAGGGTTCTAATATCACCATATTGCTGAAAATAAAAATTAACCACACAATTAATAATTCATTATTTTCAAATGATTTATTTCTCGATGAAGATATACTATTCAATCAGAGGCATGGTGAAATAATGGCCACCATAGTTTGTACTAGTAGCTTTTTCAGTGACCTCACTCTAACTTAAACTCACCTCAAAAAGAGTCCGCAGCTCTGTATCCTCCACATTACTGTTAATATTTCGAACAAACAATGTTCGAGAAGGATGCTCTCCATATGGATGTTCTCCAGCAACAGCTCCGCTTCCCACACCATTAGGTAAAGAATAAGGGAGCAAACTATTTCCAACAGAGCTATCAGAAAAGCTTAACTTAGATATTCCCACACTGAGGTTTTCCTGTGGATCTGTTTCTAGTTCCAAACCTCCACTACTATCAAAAAGATCATACTCTTCCAAGTCCTCAAGGGAACCAGGCAAACCTCGTAAGTCAAAATCATCCATTATGCCAGCCAAAAGCTCTTCATCATCATCAGGAAGCATGGTTCCGATTGCGTGATTATTACCATCGTCAAGGGAACCGTTAAGCTCTGCCTCTTGATGATGCTTTTTAAAGTTAGTTGAGATGTCATCAACGGATTGAAAACCATTTTTAGTTTCATTTAAGTTCACTGCAGGTTAGCAAAACCAGTTCATGAGATGTTATAAAACATGGAGTAAACAGAAGTCAGAGCTGGTAGGAAATAATTATCACATACACTTTTCATGTGGAAGAACAGGTAATGAGCTAGAAAAGAGACTGGCATCAGATGAAGCATGGTATGAGTCAGATTCAGATGAAACTTCCAACGCACCATGCCTCGATTTTCCAGCTGTATTTATAGGTGGAATCTTGGAAGGACCTACTTTGTAACAAAAATATTATATTTGATTAAACATAATAAGTCATTATAAAAAATTGATAGCCAAGATAAAACAAGAGAATTTGGAGGTTTACCGAAAAATGAAGGATCAAAAGACTGCTTCATTGCATCACCTTTCTGCCTCACTCAAAAAACAAGAAGATAGAGTTAATGTTTGATATTATAGGCAGATAAATCTTAGATACTTGCAAAATATATGCTACCCATCATAAAACATAGAAAACTGCAATTAAACCAGAATCAAGAATTATTGGGATAAACCTTCAACATCTATAAGAATAATGAGCTTTTGTTAAATTTGCAATAGGCATTTTCACTGGTAGAAACAGAACGCCATTGCTGTCAAATTTCACACATATCTTATTTATATCTATAAACAAATAAGGAAACCAATGCAAATATTTATAGATCTAATGAACAATCCTACTCTAGCATTCCCTAACAAGCATAATAGCCATGCATAAATTTCTGCATGTACATCTGGTTTAACTCTAAAATGAGGAGGGAACTAAAATCTGAACACAAGCTAGCATATCCAACCTACCAACGTTCTCAATTTCCCGACCAAATTCATCAGAAGTTAAAACATATTCATTTGAGCTTTTGCAGTGAAATAAAACCAAATTCAGATATGTATGAGCAATATTATCAGTCTTAGGTATGTGAATAATTGGTGTTTCAGGCAATGGTTAAGAATGATCCCATTCATTCGATTTGGTTATCCTAACTATACGATTCAACTAGGTTTGTGGCTAAACTTGAAAAACACCAGACAAAACAAAACAAGCAAGACACAGGACACAAAGCGGTGTCTCTGATGCCGTGAAAGAAGCTATGCGAAAATCAAGCCCAATTAGACGAGAGCGAAACCTCATGCAAAAGCTGAATTATTCACAAAGGGTTATACTCAATTCAGTGATCACAACCTTCCATTCGTAGATAGTCCCAAAACAAAAAGAAATTCACACAAACATCATATATATGATCTAGACAAAAGGCACAAACTTCCCCACAATTTTCACAGCAACCAAGCAAGAAACTGATTCAATTTAATCCATTTTTGATCCATGAAAATAACTTCAACAATCAAATTAAAATCACCCATTGCATGATAACATCACTCATACATAAAATCAAAAAATATAGAATAAAGCAAGTGATCATAACTAAAAATAAATAAAAAAACCCATTTTGTCATGATCACAATACTTCAACCCTAAACCATAAACTGAAACACTATTTGAAACTACCAATAACTGAAACCCTTAAAAAATCAAAATTCACCATAACCGTTGCACACAAAGCTAAACAAAATTCAACTAAAAAAAATTGGAATGATCAATTAGATGAAAACCCAGAAACAAACTGGTAAAAAGAATCAAAATTTGCAGTTAAATTTGAAAAAATGATAGAAAAAAAAATGAAATACCTGAAAAGGGGGTGAGAAACCCTAAAAAGCTTGAGAAAAAATATAACCTTTGGAACCTAAAATGAAATGAGTTATTAAGAAAATGAAGAGATGAAAAGAGTGAAGAAGAGAAAGAGAAAGTGTGAATGTGTTGAAAATAGTGAGAGAAGAAAAGGGGAGAATCTTTTTTAAGAGAGAGGGAAGAAGAGCAATAGCGTGGCGATGATTGGTTGTGACCCCATGAGAGGAGAGAGTTTAAAATAAAAAAGGAAGAGAGAATGATTGAGAGAGAAAATAAAAATAATGGTTTTGGATATTGAGAATGTGGAGGATTTAACTCTATTTAAACCTTATTTCAGGTCCAAAACCAAAATGTATAACCCTATACTTTGCATTTATTATATTGAAGAAAAAATGAAAAATAATCTACTCTAAGATAAACACGAAAGTTTGTTTTTTTTTAATGAAAAAACACGCAGGTTTGTTGTTGGTAAATAAATGTTGATGTTGCAAATAGAATAAATAAATGTTAACCATGTCCTTCATTAAAGACTGCGTGTTTGCAACCACTCCTTTCAAACTCACATGCCTTTTTATTTTTTTATTTCCTTTATTAAATGTATTCCTTTATATCCAAAAGTACTATCGCAACTGATAAAATGTCGAAATTGTTAGGCCGGATGTCATGACCGGAGTTCGAACCCCAGTACCTCCACGTGTGTGTGAGTTTATAATGGCTTTGCCATTTCGCCTATCTACCAAAAAAAAAACAATGTATTCCTTTATTAAATGTATTTTTGATCTTCTAATTTTAATTTTTCTTTAGTTTTGGCCCCCTATTTTAGAGTCAATTTTGTTTATGTGTCTGTCATTAATCTTGTTTCTCATAATCATTGGCGAGCCTCATAGGATGCTTGCAGATGGTTTATCGGACCAAATTCTGCTAAAGAAATCACATCTGACAAATAAATAGTCCACTTCTTCGTTTATTTTGGACCTCTTATACACTATCAATCATTGTTATGAATCACATCCATTTTAAGCAAATTATCATTTGCTAGAATGCGATTGAGAAGAAGGCGCCAAAAGAATATATTAATTTTGAGAGAAACCGCTTTATGTCAAAGAACGTTTGAATTGATTGTTTGAATGTCATGATTTGCTGAAGCCAAAGATTGATAAGCACTGCTAACTGAATAACATTTGGACAAATGCAACTCCCACACTCATCTTTCTTCCAAACCATCCTGCAAATCGCTTGGGAGTGTGCGTGAATCTTCCAAACCATTTGGTTATGAATTTATAACCATAAAAGCCTCTGTCATCCAAGAATCAATTATGTTAATGTCAACCAACAAATTCTTATGAAAATTCACTTTAACCCGATATCACTTCAAAAAAATATATGTAAGAACGGTGTTTAAGACTCTAACCGTAACCCACCAATTATCCCTCACCAACAAGGTATCGTTCGCAAAATAAATACAAATCTTATTTAGGAAAATAAAAGAAATTAATAATATCAACATATGAAAGAATTAAAAGAAAAAAGTATTCAAATGAAATTTTAATCTTGTTGTCTCTTTATCTTGTATTAATATTCTTAAATCTAATTTATATTTGTTTGGTGTGTTTAGATCATCAATTAAAAAAGTCTCATTCTTGAAACCCTTGTCAATTAATCAATTTTTTTTCATTCATCTCTCTCTGTCTTACTATTCTATAGTAATCATAATTTTTTTCAACATTTTTTATGTTAATAAATTTTGTATTAGATGTTGAGTTTCTTAAGGAGTCTTTTTAATAAGGTCCACAAAAATACATGTGTATTGATGTATTATTTACAAAACTAATACTCCCTCCGTTCCAATAAGTCACTTTAGAGAAAATATTTGTTTCAAATTATATGCATGAGAGAATTTAAGTGGTACTCCTATTAGTGATTTTTAAATTGGGAATGAGGAAACTTTGTTTTAATATAAGTGGTATTAAAGACCATTTTACAACTATCTTTGAAAGAATTTAAACTTTACACCTTAATGTTGTAATATAAGTGATATTAATGATCATTTTTCAATTATAGTTGAAAGAATTTAAACTTTACACCTTAATGTCACTGATATGTTCGGTGAGAACGGTTGAGTGACAACGATGGCAGAGAATTTTCCGGTGTGACGGTAACGGCTTTCGGCACGACGACGATGTGTCTTCGCGGCAGAATGAAAGGTGCATGCAGGCGCGTTAGCACTCTGACGCTCAAGTTAGTAATGGAACTGAGAAAGAGTGTGTAGAAAGTGTTATGTAAAGTGAAGTGTACCTTGAGGGTGAAGCAAGTTCACCTTTATATAGGCATGTGTTGATCATAATTGTCTCCGTGTTATGCGGCGTGCGATTAGGAACGAAAGAGGACACATGTAGGGTGATCCTCGTGCGGAGGCGGCTTCTGTTTTGCACAGTGCTCCTTGGATCATTTCTTCATAGGATGTGATTTGTTTGGGAGCGTTTGGTATTTAATATGTCATTGGATTGGTTTTTCTTGTGTTTTTCCAGGTTCAGTTACGGACCATTACCTACAGTTTACTCATTTGGCGGGTTTGCCACAGGCTTCTCACTCTTTTCTCAAGGTTATTTGGCTCGTTTGTGTTTGGATAATTTGGAAGGAGAGAAACAATTGTATCTTAAAAAATGCGGTAATCGATCCTCACATTATTGTCGAAAAGGTGAAGCTGGATTCCTTTTTATGGCTATCGTCGAATTTTGTGTCAATTGTGTTTGGTTTTCATGATTGGTGGAGACACCCACTTCTTTGTATGAGTGCCGTGTAATTTTTTATTTTTCTGGTGGTGGCATCTGCGTCAGGTGTCTAGTTGTTGTACAGACTTTGGGTGATTCATTGCTTTTAGCACACCTTGTGCGGGGTGAATCACTCTTCATTTGAGCAATATATTCCATTTTGATTTGTTTAAAAAAAAGATGGCGTGCTCCTTCAGACGTGGAGCCTTAAGATGAGCCACGTGTCGACGTGCGATTGGTCTTCTGACTAGTTCAGAACGGTCAAAATACTAACATCTTACCACTATGTTAGAATCTCAAGTGTAATATGATATTAGACTTGACACACAAAACAATAAACCTCAAATTCAAATTTAGGAGAAAAGAGGATTATACATTTTAATTTAAATTTAGGAGAAAAGAATCTTAAATTAGTAATGAAGGGGACAAAATTTATACAATATATATAATCTTGAATTATTTTTTTGAATAATGTTAACCAATTATATAATCTTGAATTAATGTTGTTACTATTGAACAAATTGAATATAATTAAACATTATCAAAATATAGCAACGATTGGATATATACCGATAGCAATGGACATGTGAGAAGTGGCAAAAAGACGAAACCACACAAGGGATAGATATTTGTATCTTAAAAGCCATCGTTACAAGGTGAAATGGTGTATGCCTACAGACAGCCGCAAAACAAGACATACAAAATAAAATAATTATTGGTACAAGGTTTAAATCAACTCTTTCAACAAAAAAATGTGTTTTAAATCAACTATGATTGTAACCAAAAAAAAATCAATGATGAAACCGTTAAGCAGGTGTTAGTATGTATTTTTAATGTTTGTTTTCGACAGAAAAACTTCCATGTAGAAGTTAAGTTTTATTTTTGGTGTTGATCCAGAAGTTCGCTTCGACAAAATGTGATAGTGTTAACATAATGGAGATTTCAAAATTATTTAGTTTCTCCCTCAAAAAAAATATTTAGTTTCATCCTTAAAAAAAAAAAATATTTAGTTTCAAACTGTCTATGAAGAGGCAAGATCAAAGGCCAAAGACACGTGGAAGCATATTAGATTATGTGTCGAAAACTTGTAGTTTTATGACGGTTATTTTTAGTTACTTCTTATAATGTATGAGTTTTAATAGGAAATAAGGGTCACAAATCAAATAATATATAATCTTTACGCTTAAAGTACCCAAGTCATAGCGAGAAACGAGTAACAAGAAATATATGTGTGATTTGATGTACCAAGTTACATTAATTCAATCAAAATCTTTTTCTTCGTAGTTGTTTATTTTCAATTCTTGAAGTTTGTTTATTTCTTTTAAACTTGAAAACCTTTTTTCAATCTGTCAAAAGACAACGCTATCTTCATCTTTTTCACATTCAAACTTATGAACACCATGAATATTCAAACTTTTATGAGAAATATTTGCACAAATATATCCTAGGATTTCTAATTTGATCCTGCAACCAGTAAATTTAAAACTAGCGTTTGTTCACCAAAAACACCATACAAACAAATTTGCACGTCTGGTGGGACCCTTTTTGTGCAAAATTCTTTATAGAATTCATTTCTTAGAATTTTTTCATTTCCATTTCTTCTTTGCATAAACTTTCTTAAAAAGTCTATATGTGTATGCGTTTAAGTGGATTTTTTCTTAATCGATAAAAAGAACAGAACCTAGCAGTCGTCCTTTAATCTCGATCTGAGAGACTTCCACCACCGTTCTTTCTTCCTTTACATCCATGATCCATACGCCTTCGATCCGATGTAGCCCTTGGCCTGGTGTGCTCTGCCTTAGAAGCACCACCTGCTCACCTTCAGCACCGTAGCGGGTGCTCTGAACTCTCACATGTGTTATGTGATGAGAGATGGTTCTGTAAACGTGCGTGATTTTTTGTTTGGAGATTCGTTCGTCTGTGTTGATGTTTAACTAGGTGTGCTATGGTCGTCGCCGCGGACAGCTAAAAAGGTATGTGATGAAAGAAATTAGCAAGTGCACCAAATCGTAACAAGTAATAAAATAGTAAGTTTATCGTTCTCTACATGGATTTTCGTCAACTTAACAATTAGTAAAACTTATTCAAAAGACTGAAATTAAAAGAGATGAATAGAATTGCAAGGTTTAATACTTTGTCCAATGCAAAATTAGGTTTGTGATTCAAATTAATAGCGGTGATTAGGAAATTCTTGAACCCCCTTCGTCTTTGTTGGAAATTAATTTAAAAAACAATTTGTTATGTGGTGTCTACTCATGATTTAAGAAACTAAGGTTTAAAAACTTGATGGCAGAACATCTTATAAATTTTTTTGCTATACTTTTAGTACTTTTCTTTGTATTTAAAGATGAATAAAATGAGGAGTAAATAGGCAAATACCCCCCCGAATTGCAGGTTTCGTCAATTACCCCCCGAAATTCACAAAACGTCAAATACCCCCCCGAAATTTTATTTCGCCGGTCAATTTAGTCCTTCTGTTAAGTGGTTCAGTTAAAGTTGATGACGTGGCTATTTGATGTTGACGTGTCAATGCTTGCTGGCAGGGGGGTAACTGACTGAATTATAAAAGTCACTTTTAATATATTTTTTTGTTACTTCCCCCCCAAATATGCTTTTCTCTCCCTTTCAACACATCTGTATCCAATGAAGAGTCACCGGAAACCACCACCAATCCTCGCCGTCAAGCCTGTCGTCGTCGTCTAAAACGCCATCGTCGTGCCTTCAGTTCCAGATATCATCATCTTCATCATTCCGTCACCGTAAGAGAACACGTACGTAAGGTACACTTCTCATAAGTCCTGAAACTTTGTTGCTCTGTTTTTGGTCTAAAAAAAACTACCA
>Ga0315915_1001550_pt1 | contig 27975 bp, 16 predicted proteins | sample MpolbnodulesMG_FD_207738 | JGI IMG/M metagenome (GOLD analysis project Ga0315915, IMG submission 207738) | Medicago polymorpha root nodule microbial communities from Los Angeles, California, United States - branched nodules | ecosystem: Host-associated > Plants > Roots > Nodule | place: USA... | reverse complement strand
TTTGATATTTTATCAAGTTGTTTTAATTAAATAGTATTTTATCCTATTTAAGAAATTTTGAAAAGTAGTGTGACATGCCCGTTCGTGTTTAACTCTGATTATTTTTTATTTATTATTATTATTATTATTATTAGGTTTGGGATAACGGGGTGTTACAGTTATGATGCAGGTAATGGTTGAAAATAATATTTTTACTGGGTACTCTGTAGGGGCGCATGCTCCAACGATTGTTTCTCATCTTCAGTTTGCGGATGATACACTTCTTGTGGGGGTTAGAAGTTGGGCAAATGTGCATGCATTGTGGGTTGTCCTTCTTCTTTTTGAGGCAATGTCGGGGCTGAAAGTGAATTTTTATAAGAGTTTGTTGGTGGGGGAAAATATTTCAGATACCTGATTGAATGAAGCAGCGTCAGTGCTGAGTTGCAAAGTGGGGAAGGCTTCTTTTGTTTATTTGGGTCTTCCGATTGGGGGAATCTGAGGCGTTTCTTGTTTTGGGACCCAGCTTTATTAAGAATTAAAAAGAGACTTTCTAGGTGGCGAAGTAAATTTCTTTCATTTGGTGGTCGTCTGGTTCTCCTCAAAACTATAATGTTCTCTCTTCCTGTCTATGCTCTTTCGTTCTTCAAAGCCCCACCAGGTATAATCTCTGCCTTGGAATCTTTATTTATAAAACTTTTTTTTGAGGTGGGAGTGAGGATCATAGGAAAATTTCATGGGTTGGTTGGAATAATATTTGTTGGCGAAAAGATTATGGAGGTTTGGGGGTAAAGAGGATGAGGGAGTTTAATATTGCTCTATTAGGTAAGTGGTGTTGGAGGTTATTAGTTAATAGAGGAAGTATGTGGTATAGGGTGTTGGCAGCTCGTTATGGTAAGGAGGATGGGAGGTTGGAGGTTGGGGGCCGGAGTGGTTCTTCGTGGTGGAAGGAGATGGCGAGTATTCGAGATGGGTTAGGCGACGTAGGTGGTGTGTGGTTTAGGGATAACATTGTGTGCAAGGTTGGGAACAGGGAGAATACTTTGTTTTGGTCGGAACATTGGGTGGGATCTTTGCCTTTGTGTGTGCAGTTTGGACGTCTCTTCGATTTAGCTGTGAATAAGTTTATTTCGATTGCGGAGATGTTTTTGTTAGGGTGTGAGGATGGTGGGGCGACGTGGTAGTGGCGCCGACGGTTATGGGCGTGGGAGGAGTTCTTAAGCGAGTGTGGGATTTTATTATCTGACATTTCTTTGCAGCAAAATTCTATAGATAAGTGGTTGTGGAGGATTGATCCGGCGTGTGGTTACTCGGTCCGTGGTGTTTACCAAATGCTTACCAGTCAGGCGGTTCAGACATGGGACATGTTATCTGATTTAATTTGGCACAAACAGTTTTCCTTGAAGGTGTCTATTCTAGTGTGGCGGCTTTTCAAATTAGATTGCCGACGAAGGATAATTTGCTAGCGCGTGGTGTTCTCCCCCTCACGCTAATCAACATTGTGTGGCGGGGTGCGCTGATAATGAGACTGCTCAACATTTGTTCCTTTCTTTTCCGTTTTTTGCAGCTTTGTGGGGCAATATTCGTTCTTGGTTGGGTGTAGCTACAACTGAGCCATTTGGTGTGTCAGCTCATTTTTATCAGTTTGTGTACTTGACATGTGGTTTGCGTGTTTGTTGTTCTTTTATGCACCTTATTTGGATGTGTTGCGTGTGCGTTATTTGGAATGAAAGAAATAGCCAGGTCTTCAAAAATAAAGAGAGTAACATCTATCAGTTGGTAGAGAAATTCAAATTACATTCTTTCTGGTGGATAAAGCCAACTAATATTTCAATTCGGCCTAATTTTCAGATGTGGTGGTCGAGGCCTTTTGTTTGTTTGGGCATTGGCTAGTCGGTTTTTTTGTACTCATTTTTTAGAGTTTGTAACTGTGTACTCTTGAGATTTCTTAATCACACCTTGTGCTTGAGGATCCTTTTGTGTTTCTAATATATTTCCTTTTTGCTTGTTCAAAAATGAAAAACTTGAATAAGATGAGACCTTGAATAACCAGAGTGTAAGAAAACAAGACACATTGGAACCTACATATCTCAACATACTTGGAAACAACGAAGAATCAAAGAAGTCAAACCACCATGTCATATTATAAAATACTCCAGCTGGTCCTATATATATAAGAATTTTTTTTAAAAAAAAAAAATTGGTTCTATTTATAAGAAAATGTCACAAATTTGAAGGTGCAGTTGTTGTTTAAATTTTTTTTCTACCCCTTAACTAATGTTTGTCTTTTTAATATTAGTGGGTGTATTTAATGCTTCACAATTTTTTATGAGGGTATATTGAAGGTGCAAGAAGGGGGGGTTGAATTGTGTTTTCTTTTTCTTCTCCTAAAACTGAAATCACTGTTCAGAACCTGATAGAGTTCAGCTTCTGAAGTAGTGTTCAGAGTCTAGCTGCAGCAGATAAGTAAAGAGAGAGAGAGAGAAAGAAGAAAGACACAAAACAATTTATAGTGGTTCCTCCCACAATCCGGAAGTAGTCCACTCCTCCTTGCACTTCCAAGGAGAGTTCACTAAAATCAATATTTGATTACAACTGCTCAAGCCTAAAAGCAAGAGACTTCAAACTACTCAAGTACAACTGCAAGCGATTTTCTATGCTCAAGCAAAACTGCAAGAGACTTCTTATGCTCAAGCACAACTGCAAGAGACTTATATTCAAACAAAATTATAAAGAAAATTGTTTGAGGTTGAACACTTGATATACAATCAGTGGTGTTCACAATACAAATTAGATACATACTCTTAAGACTCTAGAATTTCTAAGATATGAAAGTTGTTAAGAAATTCTAAGTGAACTTTGATGTGAAACAATTTCAGCAGAGGTTTGACACTTGTAAAATTGTTGTGAGTCTCTTACAATATTCAAGTCTTCACTCCTTTATATAGAGGTGTGAAATGAACGTTGTAAAGTGCTAGCACATCAAAGAGAGTCGTTGTTAGAGCTTGATCAAATCACCAATGATTTGTTGCCTGATATGGTTATTGTCCTGTGAAGGAACAATTTCAAATCCAATCCAAGAGTAGAGAGACACCAGCGTTGATATAGCTGTTATGTTGTATTATTGCAGACATGAAGAGTGGAGTAGTGGTTGTATAATTGTATTATGTCCTTTTTCTGCGTTCTTCAGTGGATAAGCATCCAATGCCTTCAAATTCCTTTGAATTAGCAGTTGCTCTAGTCTTTCATTTCTTCTGCAATGCCAGGCATGGGAATAACAACATTTAACAACTTGAATATTCCATTCTTCAGCTTCTGATGATCTTATGCTTCTGATGACGTCAGCTTCTGATAGACTGCTTTTGGTGAGCAGCTTCTGATGACTTCAGCTTCAGGTAGACAACTTCTGATGAGCAGCTTCTGATGAACTTCAGATGCTATCTTTTTCAAACTCTATCTTGTAACTCAAGCTTCCATTTTGTAAATTCCATTGCTCTCATTTGTTCTTCCAAAACCTATGTTTGATATATAACGACATTAAATTTTTGTCTATAGTCCTGCACCCTTGAACAAATATTAGCATATCCAATTGACATATTTTAATACCTTGTTATCATCAAAACTCAAAGGGTAATGTTAAACACATTTTGTTCCAACATATATTTGTAAGAATATTCAAAAAGTTTCACTAATTAATGATTGCATTTGTTTTGATGTTTTTTTGTTTTTCTTCTTATAATAAGGACTGATGGGTGTAATAGTTTTTATTGTAGATTATTAATTACTATATATTTTAAAACATTGACTATAAAAAAACACTGAAAAAATAATAAATGAGTCACTAGTTATTTTTGTTGGTAGAACGAGTTACTAAATAATGTAGTTGTACAATTCATACACGAGACTCGTAACGACATAATTATCAATAATACAATCTTTATTAATTTTATTATTTTTAGTTTACCACTTCATGATATTTGATAACAACTATTTCAATGACTGTTTCATGGGCAAATTACTCTTAAAAAAATCATGGGTAAATTACACTAACCTTCCTTAAGGTCTTCTTAAACAACACAAACATCCACTCTATTTTTTAACTAAATACTAATCTCCCTTATTTTTTTTATCAAATTGACAAGCACTTCTCTTATAATATAACACAATTTAGACTTTGTTAATTCCATTTTTTTTTTAGAAATTAACCTCTTCATACAAGTATGAACTCACTTAATTTTCGACCATTTTTTCTATCCATTTTTCACTCAAGGTGGTTTAATTTTTATACTCTAATGATTATTTCCTTTTCATTGATCAACCACAATGTCCATCTACCAAAATTCTTCTCATTTTCATATTCTTTTTTTTTTTTTTTGTTACAATATTTTGATCACTTATGTTATTGCCGGTGTTTGATTCTATTTGATGGTAAAAACAAATGTTGTTATTGTTTCTCCATTGCGAGAAGAAAATCTCATTTAACTTAATTGTGAAAAGAGAAAATAGTTGCAAACAAACCAAAATGACTGAAATTAAATTGCATATTTACAAAGTTATTGAAATGGATAAAATGAAGGGAGATTGATGTGTTTGAAAAATTAGAATTGGTGCTTGTGTTATTTAAGAAAACTTTAAAGGAAGTCAATGTAATTTTCTCTTTTATCATTAACGCCGGCTTTATCAGCTCGTGCTTATTTTGTCAATTCATATAGTATTACAATGCACTTTGATGCATCCCCGCTTCGAATCAGCACGTGCTTTGCACGTGTTTGTTGCCAGTTGAAAGATTAAAATCAACTTGTAATGATGTATCATTTTTATATGGGTTAATTAAGTAAATGGTCCCTATAAATATTTAGAATTTCATTTTTAGTCCCTACAAAATAAAATCGCGCTTTTTAGTCCCTGTAAAAAATTTAAGTCAGCATTTTCGGTCCCTAAAATGCTAAAGGAAAATGTCACAGGGACTAAAAAGTATGATTTTATTTTGTAGGGTCTAAAACAAAATTCTGAATATTTATAGGGACCATTTACGTAATTAAACTTTTTTTATATATATTAGTAAAAAGACAATTAGTAATGTGTCTTTCTTTCCATTTTTATTAGCAAGAAACAATATAATGATAAAAAATAATTAAGTGAAAGGTTAATTGGAAGAAAAATGTTATTGCAAAACATAATATTTTGTTATATATGATCAATATAAGGTTTTTTTAATGTCTGATATTGTTGATTGTATTTCTTTTTTCTTTGGATTCTTCATATTTTCATAAGATTCAACAAATAATTTAAAGGGTTAAATATGTTTTTAGTCCTTACATTTTGCACCCGTTTGAAGAATAGTCCTTATATTTTATTAAATGTTTTTAAAATCCTCACATTTTATCTTCGTTATCAAAATTAGTCTCTGCTGTTAATTCTCTAACGAAATGCTGATGTGACAGTTAGTGGGTCCCAATTATTTTAGGGTCAAACATGTTTTTGGTCCTACATTTTTGTGTGACTTTGAAAGATAATCGTTATTATTTTAGGGATTTTAAAAACATTTATCGAAATGTAAAGACTATTTTTCAAAGTTATGCAAAATGTAGGGACCAAAACATATTTAACCTTAAAATAATGGGTCTTGCTAACCATTGCCCTGAGCAATGGTTAAGGAAGTCAAAAGTAGCATGTTTGCATTGGTTTCAACAACATTTTGACTTTTAAAAAAGTTAAATTTATCACTTTTCACCATTTTCCAATACTATATTTCTATTTTTATCCCATTATCTAATGCCCCAAGGGCAATAGTTAGCATTCTCCTAAAATAATTGGGACCCACTAACTACCACATCAGTATTCCATTAGAGAACTAACACCAGCGACTAATTTTGATAACGGAGATAAAATATAAGTATTTTAGAAACATTTAATGAAACGTAGGGACTACTCTTCAAAAGAACGCAAAATGTAAAGATTAAAAATATTTTTTTGGTCAAGTAGCCTAGTGGTTAGAGCTCACACAATTAAATTGTGGAGAATCGGTGTGTTCGGGTTCGGACCACAACCCTTGCATATAATACGTAATATCTATACTAACTGAACTAAGTTCACGAGGATGAACTAAAAACATATTTAAATCTAGTTTAAATAAAAAATAAATTAAGAAAAAACGAGTATTGGACTTTGTATCTTTCATTCAAAATTTCAAACAAGACTTTTCTCTTAAAAAAAAACAAACAAACCCAGTTACAAATAACACCAAATTACAAAGAAAAATAGAAAAAAAAACTGAATTACAAATCTGTTATCATCATCATCATCCCTAAAAAAAAAAAACTCCGTTATCATCATAACATAAGCCAAGCAAATTTACCATAGGTTATATCGAAAATCGAAATTGTCATATTTTCTGCAACCAAAAAAAAACCGATCGAGTTCTTACAGAAAGAAACGTCGTCGTTTTCATCCCAAACCAAAACCCAAACCTCAACCTCAACACCAAACACAAACCTTTTCATTCTCTTCATGATTAAAATGATGACCTTATCATAGCAAATATTCTAAATCGCAACGTTGAATTTGTTCAATTTTTAATCATAGGATGTCGAATTTATACGGTGATTATAATCAGAAGATCGATTACGTTTTCAAAGTGGTGTTGATTGGTGATTCTGCCGTTGGAAAAACACAACTTCTTGCTCGTTTTTCGAGGAATCAATTTAACGTTGATTCTAAAGCTACAATTGGTGTTGAGTTTCAAACCAAAACTCTTGTTATTGATAATAAAACTGTTAAGGCTCAAATATGGGACACTGCTGGTCAAGAAAGGTGCAATTTCTTTGTTTTTTTTCCTCTGCGTTTTGTATTTGATTTCAAGTCGTTTTTGTTGTTGTAATGTTTTTTTTTGTGTTGATGATGATGGTGGGACCGTCCAAACACATCATAAATTATTCACATATATTTTGTTTTTGTTTTTGTTTTTTTGTTTTTATAGAATTAGTGTTAGAATATAGATATAGCACTTATTAACAAAAGTACCAAAAGAGAGCGTATAGGAATTACAGTGACATGTTCTCGTGAGCATATCTCAGTTGGCAGGGACATGCATTATATGCAGAGGTCGGTGTTCGAACATCCGACTCCCTACTTATTCATCTTGACAAAGGTGAATTTTAGTCACTAGGCTGCCTAACAAAAAAAAAAAGAATTATAGTAACCTACATAGCGTCGACACTTTTAATTGACGTCGTGTCATGGTTAATGTGGTTGTATTCAATTACTTGTTGAAGTATTACTTGTGTCAAATGTCAAGGGATTTGGGTCTTTAAGCAAGTGGTATGGGGTACTGAGAAATTTCGGTTGTAAAGGGAGAACCTACTTTTTATGCCCAATGGATTTCTTGGTAGAGATTAGTCACCGCTAAAAAACGGTAGAAACATTGTATCTATAATATCAAACTTGTGTGCCAAAGAGGTTTTGGATGGAGATTAGTCACTACTAAACATCGGTGGAAACTTCATACTTATAATATGGTAATAAAAAAATGTATTACTGGTGTCTATGTGTAAGGGTTGTGTTTGATAACCGTGTCTGTGTAATGTATTAGTGGTGTCTATGCGTAGGTTGTGTTTGATGCCCATGTCGGTGTCGGCTCCATAGATAGTAATTCAACAAGGTGGTGGAAGAAAAGTTGTGCTGAAAAGTAATTTACAATTTGGGATTGAGTAATGTATCATATGTTTTGAGGGTCAAATTTTAATACAATTTGTGGTTTTATTTCCTTTATTAATTGTTGCATGTTGTTGATATAGTTGTGGGTGCTTGGGGTAAAGGCCGGGTGAATGCTCAATGGTTTCCACCTTGTGGGTTCTGGGGAGGGTAGATGTATGAATAATGAATCTATACCCCCACAGGCGGAGAGACTGTGTCATGCATGTCCTAAATCTCACAAGGAAGCAACCTTATCGTTGAGCCAATACTCATCTGTTAGGATTGGTATAACATAATTAATAATATCATTGAAAAATGATTATTTTATCGATGAGTTACAAGGAACGAACACTAGCCGTAAATATAAAACAGAGTGTCCTCTTTTTAGGAAAGAAATGAAAATGGGAATGGAATCTACAGCTGATTTTTACTCTATTTAGAATACAACATATTAGGAAATAAAACTAACTAAGGAAAGAGATAGTCTACTGTTGCAACTTTAAAGACAGTTCCTTTTCAAGAAACTCAAGAGTCTTATGTTGTTTGGTATCTCTGTTTATTCCTAAAATTAAACATTACCGACATAATAAAACACAACTGCGCATAACTTTCATAATTAATTTCGTCCATTGCTGCTTATATTGTTTTCTAATAAGAGGTTTATTGCCATCCTAGTGGGTTCTTTTGAGGTTTTATTTGTAAACTTGATTTAGGATGATTTTAATTTGTAAAGATAGTTTCTATCAAAACTGAATTTGAACTTTGAATTGATTTAAATGAAAGAAATATTCTCTGGAATCCAATATGGCGAACAATCTTTTTTAGATATGGAAATACTTTTTGAAGGAAATATTACAACATTAAATTATGATAATATTTTTATTAATACATATGCAAAATGCAACAAATTCTTCACAATTTCGCTATACATACTGTTTTGCATGTACTAAACAAGTTCTAATGGTGCAATTGGTTTTAACAGTCATGTTTGTTTCTGCATGCAAGTTAATATATGTAACCTACATGATTTGTTGCCATCTTTTTATGTGGCTTTGGCTTCCCTTCTTCTGCATTAGCTTAGGTTGCAAATTGATTGGTACAATTTCAATTGTTGTTTCTTTTCAAATTTTATTTGAATGCTTGAGACTTTTATTTGGTACTCTGCATCTGAATGCTATCTCTTCTCTCATTGTCTCAGGTACAGAGCAGTAACTAGTGCGTATTACCGTGGAGCTGTTGGAGCGATGTTAGTTTACGACATGACTAAGCGTCAATCATTTGATCACATGGCAAGGTGGTTAGAGGAACTGAGGGGTCATGCAGACACAAATATTGTCATAATGCTAATTGGCAACAAGTGTGATTTGGGAACTCTAAAGGCAGTACCTACTGAAGATGCTCAGGAGTTTGCACAAAGAGAGAACCTATTCTTTATGGAGACGTCAGCACTAGAGTCCACTAATGTCGAAACTGCCTTTCTGACTATTCTAACAGAAATTTACCGACTTATCAGCAAAAAAACACTTACTGCCAATGATGAGGCAGATCCTGGTGGTGGTTCAGGGCTTCTGAAGGGAACCAGGATAATTGTTCCTAACCAAGATGCGAGTGCTTTTGAAAAGAAGGGTGGTTGCTGCGGATAATCCTACTCTTGCTTGTTGTGATCTTGTTGGGAACCTTATTGCTCACTCTGGCTGTGCCTACATGTGGGTTGGTGTTTTTAGAGAGCGTAGTTTAATCTCATCAGCAAAACGTAGGCTTTATTTTTATTTAAAACTGCTTGTTTGTTGCAAAACATACCATTTCCTTCTTTTCTGGCCCTTTCTGGTTATAGGATTTAAACTTTGTTTATACAAATTCTGGTTCAGTTCAGATAGAGGAATGGAAACAGTGTAACTTACTCGATGTATTTAATTTGTAGCAACTAGTTTAGGAAAAAAACTAATGTTATGTGAGAAAGAATCTAAAGTGCAGGTCTTTAAACTTTGATTAACTGTTTTTTTTTTTTTAATCAGCATAATCATATATATAATAGCTTAGCACAAGAAGTGCAAGATGCTCAATAGAACAAACAGCGGCAACAAAAGTTAAAGAAAAGTAGTAGGCGCATGAAGCCATACTAACAGACAGAAAACAGCAACAGCCCTCAAACATAAAAATACATGGCCATACACAAGGCACAAACCAACACAGTCCCTAAAAAAACACTGCCAGCCCACATGATCTCAGCACCAACAACCTGTCACCATATCAGATTGAAAACCTGCTCCTAAAAACACCAGCAATCACCTTCTCTTTAAGCACTCTCTCGGGTTCTAACACCATTCATAGTAGAGGTAAGATGTAATCTTCAACCTACTCAAAGACCAACACTAAGACAAGGCTTTAATATCATCTACAATCTCATCATAATTCTTGAATTGGTTTTTAAAAATCCTTGCATTTCTTTCTTTCCAAATCATCCAAATCGATGCATGCCAAATCAACCAAAAACCTTTCTTAAGACGCTTCAAAATTACCTCCCCACTCCAGCAATCAAAATGAACAAACATATTTTGCGGGTTGATAAAATTAATGTCCAGCTAATCCAATACTTTACGCCAAATCCGAGAGACAACCTCGCAATGCAAGAAGAGATGAGTTGTTGTTTCCTCCCTTGTCCACACAACACACAAGTACTCGGCACCCCCCGGGTCTAAAACATGTCGGAACGCAAGATTTGATCGCGTTGGAATACGATCAAGAAGTAACGCCCACAAAAATGCTACAACTTTTGACGGTGCCGGACTCTTCCATAAATTACCAAACACCCCTTCTTGTAAGACGCTCAAACTTTCATTTAGCAATAAAATCTCCTTTAGAACTCTATATGAAGAGCGAACCAAAAATAAACCTCCCTCTTCCGGTGGCTAAACTCACACATCATCCTCCTCCCCCAAAATGAGACCTTCAATAAGAGCCAATAAATTTGAAATTAAAATACCCTCCCAATGAAATGGTTGTCTCCTCCAACAAAGGTTCCAAGCCGCTTCCCCCTCTTGAAGTTTCCACAAATCCCGTACCTTGGCCTCTTTTTGAGTCGAAATGGAATAAAGTCGAGGGAAGGTGAGCTATAGTGGAAGGTTTCCAATTCACCGCTCATTCCAAAAGCTAGTCTTCCTCCCATTAGCCACCTTCCAAACCACCCTATTCGTAAAAAAATCTTCGCCTACACTTACTTCCAATGTCATCAAATCCTTCCATCATCCCGATGTGAACCTTGGCCATCTAGCCCCTCTACCGGCATTAAACCGCTAACACTGTCACCAAACTTTTCTCTCAACACCACTTTCCAAAGAGGTAACTCATCTTGGAGTAAACGCCATTTCCACTTAGCCAAAAGACTCATGTTCACCACCTTCGCGTCTCTAACCCCCAAACCTCCCTTACTTTTTGGTTGGAAAATCTTTCGACCACCTCGCGAAGCCCCCTCCAAAGAAATTCTCGTTGGATACGGATAACTATTTTAACCACTTTCGCCGGAATTTTCAAGAATGACAAAAAGAAGATTGGATCTGCGTTTAAAACGGAATTAAGAAGAATAATTCTACCTCCTAGGCTCCCAAGTCGAAACCTTTTTTGGATTGGCTCCCACCGGCAACCCCAAGTACTTGAACAGTAAAAATCCTTCTCTACAATGCAAGAAACCACAAGCCGCCTCCATAAAGTCTCCAGGGACATTTACACCTATCAATGAACTTTTATAGAAGTTCACTTTTAACCCCGAAGCCATTTCAAAACCTCCCAAAATAGCCTTCAGCGTCCAAAGATTGTCCACCGTTGGTTCACCAATGCAAAGAGTATCATTGGCATATTGAAAAATCAAAATAATTGTACCACCTCTCTTAACTTCAAACCCCTTAAACAAATTCCGTTGCACGACATTTGTCATCAAGCCACTAAAACCTTCGGCCACCAATAGAAACAAGAACGACGTTAGAGGATCACCTTGATTCAAACCTCTTTGAACATTAATCTCCTATGTTGGGCTCCCATTAACAAGAATGGACATATTTCCCCCAAACACACAAGTCTTCATCTACCTTACCCATTTACCGTCCTTCCCGACCCTTCTTATCATATACTCCAAAAAACCCCAATCCACAGAGTCGTAAGCCTTCTCAAAATCTACCTTTAAAATCAAACATTCCCGTTTTGACCTTTTCGCCAAGTCTACCACTTAATTCAAAACCAACACTCTATCCACCAAATACCTACCTTTCAAAAAAGTTGATTGTGACGCGGAAATGATAAAGTTCATAACCTTAGAAAGCGTAGCCGCCAATACTTTTGAAAGAAGTTTATATAAACATCCAAGAAGAGAAATTGGGCAATATTCTTTCAAGGACACCAGTGCTTTCACCTTTGGAATCGAAGTCACAAAGTATGAGAGAAGGCTCTTTGGAAGCTTTTCCTTGGCATAAAATTGATCAAACATAATTCAAACTTCATGTTTCAAAACGTAGCAAAATTCTTTATAGAAAGCAAAATTGAATCCGTTGGGCCTTGGGCTTTTATTACCATTGCTTTCCTGCACCACCGATTCAATCTCCAAAAGTGAAAACGGAGCAATCAATTTTATATTTTCTTCCATGGAAAGCATGGCGAAATGGACCCCATCAAAGGTAGACCTCTCCCACTTTGTATCCCCCACTTGTCTATGAAAATATTCCACCACCACCATTCGCACCTCCGTAGGAGAATCAACGCAATCCCCATCCACTTTAATAGCTTGTAGAGAATTTTTAATCGCCCATGCTTTCCCACACCGATGAAAATACTTAGAATTTTCATCCCCTTCTTTAAGCCATTTTGACTTGGATATTTTGAAAACACTTGCCTCTTTACATTTAAGTAACCTCTACAACTCCTCAAACTTTGATTTCCTTGACATTATTTCCACACTACTCAACGCCCCTAACTCCCCTTTGTCTGTGAGAGCTGATGAGATTTTTCAAGATGAGCGTATCAAGATCTTTTTCAACTTGAATGGAAATAACTTTTGGTTTGAATTTGACATTAAGACTCCTTAAAATATTCTTGACATGATCACGGGGACCATAACTATTCTTTAGAACTTGAAGACCATATACAAATGTTTGAAACCTTGAAAACATGGTTTCAATATCTTCATTCTCCTTCATTCTCAAAAGCTCATATTGGTGAACCAATTGGTTTGTCTTTGCCTCTTTAACTTGTAGATTTTCTTCATAAGTGGAGCAAAGAGACTTAAAGATAGATTTACCTGTAGATCTGATTCCAATTTTCATGTACTCAACGTGAGGAAGAGCCTCCACTAATATTCCATGCACTCTGTGGTGCTTCTTGTACATCTTATTTTGGATGACAGTCATACTTCTTCTGTCTGCCACTACACCTTCTTCATTCACTTCCAAGTTGAGTCCTTCAATAATATCTCAGAGTTCATCATTAATTCATATAATGTAACTATACATTTTGCTTTTCAACCATGAAAATTTTGTGGCATCTCCATTGAAGGATGGAGTTTTACCAGAGTAGTTATTCTTTTCAGTTGTGATGTTTACATCAGAAGTTGAAGTTTCACTAACTGAAGACATATTTTTCTAACTGGATCTTTTCCCGTGGCAGAGCACATATCGTGCTATGATACCAATTGAAGGTGATAAAAACACACAAGAAGGGGGGTTGAATTGTGTAAGGTTTTTGTGGTTTTTTTTTCTTTGATTAAAAACAGCCTGATCATAATCTGAGATACTGAGATTCTGATGCAGAGTTTAAGTGCAGCGGATAAGTACAAAATACAAAGATAAAGAGATAGAGATAGAGAAAGGAGACACACATCAATTTTACACTGGTTCCTCCTCCAATTTAAAAGTAGTTCAGTCCCCTTGCACTTTCAAGGGATTTCATTATAATCACAATTGATTACAAATTGATCAAGAACACTTCCAAGAGACTTCTCTATGCTCAATCATAACTGCAAGAGACTTCTAATTGCTCAAGCATAACTATAAGAGACTTTTACGATCTAGTACCCTCTACCTAAAGACTTCCCCTGCTTAAGACTTTCCTTTGCTCAATCCCAACTGATTGAGACTCTTAAGTGCTCAAGGTTTCACAAAGAGACTTGTATGCTCAAGCATGTAAGCGAGATACCTTCTAAAAATTTTACCCCAACTGAAAACAAGTTATTTTGTTCTTAGACTTTTTCGAACTAGTAAGTGTAAACTGAACAAATGAACAAGCTTCCTAGGATTTATATGATTTGACTTGAAAATAATCCCAAGTCTTTTGTGCTATTAAATTTGACAGACTAATGACATAGTTGAATAGCAGAGTCTTGTTACTTCTTCTTCTTCTTCTTTAGGTCTTCAACTCCTTTTAGGCAGTGATTTGAGAGACGTTGGAGAAGAGTGATAGCACAAATAAAGTCATTGAGAAGCTTTGATCACGAACGTTGGCCCTTTGCTTGATATGGATAATCTCGTTGGAAAGTACTTTGAATTTCCTTTGCTGAAAGATGAATTATCAGTTGTTGTCTCGTTCCTGATGTCCTTTGTCTGATTGTACACGTAGACAGAAAAAGACAAAATAGCTGCTCTACCAGATGCTATGAAAGAGACAGCTTTGATGATAAGTTTTAACAAAATAAGTTTTAACAATGCCTCTAGAGTTTTGGTGATAACAAGGTATTAAAAGATCAATTAGATATGCTAATATTTATTCAAGTGTGCATGACCATAGACAAAATTTTAAAATGTCTCAATCTAGTCTCCTAGGGTAATGCGATGTTCGTCTCCCATTTCAAACTTGTCTGATGAATAGTCTTGAATTAGGATTGTTTCTGGTTGCTCTGTCCTTTCTTGTGCAATTCGGGCTGGTCTCTGAAGTGCTCGTTCAGTTTTGTTTATGTCTAAATCAATTTGCAGAATACCTGTTTTGGTAGGACAGAGTCAACTGAATAATATTATTTCTTTTTTGGTATTTTTGAATTTTTGGATTTTTTTTGTATTTTTGTATTTTTGAAAACAGAAAAATACATGCGGGAAAATAATGGCAGAAAAATAAAGATAGAAATAAGTAATTTGAATTGCTTAGTAGAAAATATCAACAATCCCCAACAACGGCACCAAAAACTTGATGGTCGGATGAGGCAAGTGTACCAAATCGTTAACAAATAATAAAGTGATAAGTAAAGTAACGTATCCACAGGGATTGTCGTTTCGTCCAAACAATTAGTGTTACTTATTTTAAGTTGACGATATAAAATAAAAGAGATAAGGGTTAGAGATTGCAATTTTTATCTGTTTGCAACTGAGCAAGTTACCTGTTTTTGGTTGTAGAAAAGTAAGCAGCGATTATGACTCTTTGAATCCCGTCTATTTACTTTGTTGGATATTTAAATAACATTCATATCACGTTTAGTTATCTTAAGTAGACTATACAAGTGATGTGGTCGTTGGGACATTCTAATATAGTTGGTTATCAATTTGCACCTGCTGATCGCACGGTGATCCTTACGTGCATGGTCTATACTATTTTGGTTGATCTAGGTTTATCCCTCTGATGGCTAACTGCACCTGCTAATCGCACAGTGATCCTTATGTGTAGGGTCTTGTTAATTCAAAGGTAATTGAAACATAGATTTAAATTGGCGATCCAAGATTTCCAAAGGCAATAAAGGTTAATGTTCTTGTAGGTCATCCCATCAATGAATCTTAGGACAGTCATAGCACACTTCCCCCCTCCCCACCCCGCACTAAGTAGTTCTACAAACGGGCAACTCTATCAGCGTCTACCTTACCTATAGGTTGAGGACCATGGTCTTAGTTAGGTTTATTCCCCTCGGTGCTTGTTTCTCTATTTACTAAACCAGTTAGATCTTAGGTTCAACAAATTTTACTCAATATTAGTAATGTCACCTCCTAAGTACTTACTACTAGGGTCAACTCTCTTTCGGTACTAGTTTATTAATCACTTACTTCCTAGACAAATAGTTACTAGTATACGAAAATAAATATCAAGATATAAGATTCTATATAGTAATAGCAATGCTAAGCCCTGTCACGACCTAAGTATCTAATCTAGAGTTGCCCTCACCAAAATAAATTAATCCTAAATAAAACTTAATAGCGAATAAGAAATAAATTGAAATAAAATGACGTTAAATTAAATAATTATCTAACAAATGTAAACAAAGGTTCATCTTAGAACCCTAACCTTTAAATATCTAGTTAATTACACATGATAACTAAGACAAAAATATAGAAAGATAAAAACTACCCTAGAAAAGATAAGAGAAGATAGAACTCCTCTTTGGCTCCTAGCAAAGCCTTCCTCCTAAAATGCTTCAGTTATGAACGAGAAATTGTGAATGAGGAAGACTAGTATTTATAGGGAAAGTTTCCACCTAACTTGGGCTAAAATCAAGGGCTTCCAGGGGCGAGACAGTCATGAAAAGTGACTTTCCACAAGAATTCATGCGCATGGCGCATGTGCCTAGAGCTTTTAGGTGACAGGTGTAACATTCCAATATTTTATACATGTTCTTTTGAATAGTTTTCTCAAGTTGTCATTTAGTTGTTCGATAATTTATTTTATGTGCGAAGAATTTATGAAAATTGTAACACTTTCTATTTTTAATTAGTTAATTAGAGTCCTTAGTCTTGTTTATCTGAACTATATCTCTAGTCATCTAGTTTGCTTGATCGGTTCACTATGATAGAATAATCTTCTATGTACTTATGTTTGTCTTTGGCTGTGGTACATTGTTTTGATATTAATTAAGGGAAATTCTTATAGTAAGAAATAGGATGAATTGTTTTTAACAATAAATAAATAATTAAAGTATAAGTGTAGTGAACAAAATTGATAAGGTGTAAGAAGCTATAGTTTACTATTCCTTTTTAATAGAACTAATATCCCATAGAAAAAGAAGATTGCTACCAACGTTTTTCTAAAGCCACGTTGAAATTATGGTTAGTTAACACTCACAGTATTATGATTCATTTGGTCCTATCTTTTAGGTCATAACTTTGACTAATTAGAGTAGTTAGTGGCATTTACGGTTACTCTACAATCCATCCACGTTTAAGATTTGATGGAGTGGGGTTCTTCTAATTAGCTATTTCATTTTATCTGAATCGACAAATTGAGAAATCTCCTAGTTGTTTATTTCTCTAGGTCTCAAAACGGTGCCCTTGACAGTTTCTCACCATCACAAGTACTATATATTGCCTCTCTTGATTGATATATCACACACCATCCTTGTAGTTTCTCTTACGGCTCTAAACAAAATCCATAGCTATTAATTTCGCTCATCCCATCATCCATGAAATAGTGTTTTCAAGTCTAGCTGCGTCCCTTCTATCTTCCGTGTGACGTAAAGGTAACACCTTTCCAACCACCTTTCCAACCATTTCTATATCTTCTTCCATTTCCATCTTGTCTCTAATTTTAGGATTTATGCTTTTGAAGCTTTGAACTCTTTCTCTTGCAAGTCCTTCGTGAGGTTGTTGAGCTTTCGCATTTGAAAAACAAGTCTTAAGATTGTTCGTTGTTCCTGTGAGAACCGCTATGTGGCTTAGAGTTCGGCTAGGAAAAAAAGCTCTTGAGGTAAGGGCTTTTTCCCCATACGTCCATACTAAGTACTAGGATGATGTTATGATTTAGAGGTAGAGATTCTTGTCTGTCGAGAAGAAAAACAACTAAAATATGAATTTATATGATAAAATTTAACCTTTTATAAAAATTATTAGTTTAATTATATTGTATATTATGTGTGTATGATAATGTTACGTAGAATGACATTTATTTTATTTTGCTATGCATATATGTTTTTTTTTTTGTGGTATCGGGAAAGAAGTGTTAGATTTTGTTGATAAACTAAAGAAATGAAAAATATAGAAATATGAGTTTTATGTAAAGATTGACTTTTGGTTCATGTGGACAATGACGTGTTACTCTCTGACTGTGGTTGCTTACGTGTTTTCCTAAGTGGCGGGTATTTTATTTGACTATGCATTTGCCTTAGTGGCAGGTTAATAATATATTTCTTTGTGGTGCCTTAGTGACGGGATAATATCATATTGCATTGTTGTGCCTTAGTGGTGGGATTACAATTATATTCTGTGTGGATGCCTTAGTGGCGGGAATTATATCCGGATCATATAGTTATAAGAGCATGCATCTTACGCATAATTGCATTGAGTCTGTTGTATACATGTGATTGATATTTGACTTAAAACTATTTTATTGCAAATAAGATGTGCGTGAACCTTACTTTGAAGCATATGACTTGAATGTATTTTTCTTAATTCTTTTTGATTGAGAAGTTTTGATACTATCTATTTTATGGCATTGTTTCTTGTGCTTTGAGTATGAACCAATTTGGATAAGGAAATTGACTCTTTACACTAACATTTTAGGTACCAAAGAAGAGATGATCTATGCTTTGAAGTTTTTGCTTGAAGTGCGTATGGGGGACAAAATTGGATTTTTGATCTAATTGTAAATTTTAAAGGATGTTTATTTTTAAGAATTTTCATTAAATTATGTCAAGAATTTTGTATAGGTTTTGCTAAGAATTTATTATTGATGAAATAAATAAATAGTAGTGTTTTTTTCAGAAAAAGAAAATAATTTAGGCGAAATGTCTTGGACCAAAATCCAGGACGTTACAATATCAGTTTTGAAAAGGCATTCAACCCTTAGCCTTTAAGTTTTGAAAAGCTTCATCTTTTAGTATCTCAAGACTATACAACAAAAGAGCGAAAATATGCTTAAGTATGCTCCAAAAATCAAGACAAGCACTTCACGCTCTGTCCGAGACGCGTCGCGCCTTCAGCCAACGATCACCAGGGCATATCACTCTATGTACGCGTAGCATGTCTGCCTCCCAGACGAGGCAATAGCAAAATTCTTAAAACATCATCTATAACCCGCCTCACGGTTGGGACGGTATTGAACTGTACTATCTAGACTTGCAAACTTTGCGGTGAGATCAAGGCACTCGCAGCATATTCAACTCGCATGGAAGCCAAAAAGACGTTAAATTCTCTAGAGGGTATAAGTGTTGAGTGAGATATAAGACAAACTTCAGTGGGAAGGAATTTGATCCAAAGGATTTACGTTGTGGTGTTGGTCATCCCCTAGTTTAGTTCTTGAACGAGCAGCACGCCAAAGTCTGATTATTCAAGATAGATTATATAAATTTAAAAATTACTTTATTTCTAAGAATAATATTTGATAAAATCTTTATATCTCCCCAGCCAATGTGATATACTGAAATAAGTAAAAAAAAATTAGTGTCGTGGTTGTTCCTAATTTGGTTTAAACCATTTTTGAAAGAAAAAAAAACTATTCAATTTAAAGATTAAAATAACATGTGGTTCACTTCAATTGAGATAGCATCTCTGAGATTTTTAATTATGTATCTGATAAAAAAAAAATCCAAACACTAAAATGATTCATTTTTTACCGATACATAATTAAACATTTTTTAAGGAACATAATTAAACATGTATTATTCAAAGAATAATAATTAAACATGTATATTACGTACGTCTAATAACATTTTACACAGTATATATAACATCGACATATAGAGATACAAAAATTTCCATTGCTAGACAATAATACATAAATTAGTAAATGATATTTGCATTCAACTAAGTGCTTGGTAAAAAAAACAACTAATAAGTGGTATTAAAATACAAATAAATAATATATTAACATAATATTTTATTCCACTAATATATAAATCAAGGTGTGTTGGTTCAATTGATAAAAATGTAGTTCATATTTCATATAACTTGAATCTCATGGTTGTTGTGAACACCTCAATGCCTCAATGGTGTGTAAAAACATATCATATCTTTGTAGGTGATATTTGAGTTATGCAAGACATTGATTAACTTTTGAAATTCAACTTACACAAAAATTTAATCATCAATAAATAAATATTGAAGTGCTCATGCACTTACGCCTAACCAAGGTGGTAACTATGCTGCCAAGGTTGCAATTATTTGTAATCATGTTAATAAGGATTTTTTGAGTCACTTTCCATAATGAAGTGTGAAATGTGATCTCTCCAAATCATATTCTGACAAACGTGCAATCCCTACATTTTTGTATGAAGTGTGTCACACGAATCGATCTTCTTAGTGTAGCCTTTGATTCAACATCGGTCTGAATTGAATTGCGAAAAAGGCATCAACACCCGATGATTCGTTATTCTCCTTACAAGCATCATCATTGTTGTGTTTGATCCAATCCTCCAGGGTCTCTTCAAAAGAATGTGGATCGTCTCCTTATTTTGAGAATCTTGGTGAAGATGTTGAAAGATACATTCTCTAGTCATGAGGTCGTTGTAAATTGTCTTCAAAGATTGTTTTATTTCTGCACGTCTATAGAAACCATCACATGGTCACGAAAGTTGTCTATCATCCATCCTTGGAAGTTCTCATTCTGTAGTTGTTTTAAGTTATTGAAAATTCAGGCCTTACAATCACTCAAAAAGAAATTACTAATAAAAATTAAGGGATCTAACCGGAGCCAAACCTCAGTTCCATCCACGAAAACGTGCACATGGAGGGCGGTCTCATCATCCCTCCCACAAATAACAAACTTTTAGCCAAAGCCTTCAATTTGTGAAAGTAATTAAGTGGACAAAATAGTCACCAAGTTGAAACAGAGCAGCTATTAGAGAGGAGGGCATATTGACATTGATTTTATAGTAAAAGTATTTGGATGCAGTAGCACATACTAGTATATTAACATGTTGTGTGTCTAATATCAGCATGTTCTAGATGTGATAATAGTTATTATTAAGATATTATCACTACTTGAAATATACTGATGCTTAAAATTAAATAAGAGAGATTAAATTTTTTATCACTAGAATGGTTATCAACATTTAATAATACACAATGTCGGGTGAAGATGTAACAATTTAATAGAATTAAAACAATGAAATATGACAGAATTAAAACAATTCAAAAGAATTAAACTTCAATCCGAAATCAAACTATAAACATAATACAGAGCTGATACATGACATGTGGAAGCAGCATATGAAAGCAGTACAAAGAAAACAATGGAAAATCCTGTTAAAAACGGCCTACCAAGGATGCAGCCAACCCTTTGATTGAAAAATGCAGCCAACAATTTTTTTTGTACTGGTATTCATCAAGGATGGATATGAACATCCCTTTGAAAATCAAACTTAGTTTGAAATCAATATTTTCTTTGTTTTGTATTGAAAAACTAATATTCTCATAAATCAATGCTCAACTTACAAGACTTTGTTTGGTTAAACTATTTGTACCATTATTTTGTTATATAACTTTTGAAATAATATTTTATTTTTCTCTTTTTATTAGTAAAAAACAATAGGATGAGAAAAAAAACTAAATCAAAAACATAACGAAAATATAAGGGCTGCAATGCAAATATCATTTCTCAAGAGAAAAGAAAATGGTAGTGATGAACAAACTTGTTGTCATATAGCTTTTACCTTTAGCTTAATAAAATAAAATAAACTTTCCATGATATATCTTAAGGGACACGTTTAATTTTCAAAAAAGAAAAAGGTGACACGTTCAAAATTTGTATTGCTATCTACTACCACCATTCAACGTTTTTTAATAATTAAATAACAATGTAGTTATTCTCCAACGAATCAACTTTTTATTTTTATTTAATGTATGTCTATTTACATGTGAAAATTTTTGCTAATTCTATGATATATTAAAAAATTTAAGTGTACCCGTATATCAAATCATTAAATTAATAGTTAAATGAGTTATTTTTTAAAGAAAAAATATATTTTATATCATCAATAATTTTAATAACTAAATCTTATCTATCAAAAGCATCGATGAAATAAAATTTAATTTTTATAAATTTTTATTACTCATAGTAAAGAATATTAATTATTTTTATGATAAAATATAAGAAAAAAACTTAGTATGGTTCGTGTATACAATGAAATAATATTTTTTCATATGAAATAATATTTTCTAAAATATAAATCGATAAATAGTTTTTTATTTAAAAAATTGATCTTTAATTTATAAATTAATGAAGCAAATGTATCGATACACCTCAATCTGTAAGTATACCGTTAAAAAACTACCTTGTCTTAGACAAGTATGAAAGGACATTTTTTATGTATTTCAATAAATCAAAGTTTGACCGGGGAGTAGTCTCATTTTTAACCACCTATGATTAATTAAGCATTTATATTTGATACACGCCAAGGACTGCTAATGGAGGGTGTTGATTTAATTATCTTGAGTGGATAAGGGTATGTGTATGCATAATCTTAATTCTCAATGCCCTTCATGTCCACTCCATTTAGTCACCTCAAACAAACCAGGGGCTTTCCATCAAACCAAGTCCATACGTACTGTCCAAAATCGTCATTAATTAGCCACTCAATATACATGTAACATTGACTGGCAATGAAGCAATCAGCCTTTCTGGAAATCACAAAATTATTTACCAATTTGTTTTAATTCTATTAAACTAAAAAATTTTATTTTTATATTTCCCTCATCGTTCACATTTTCTTTCCCAACAATTTGATTTATTAGAATTAGATTCTGTCAAAAAGAAAGAATTATTAGATTTAGAAAGAATATATACCTTATCATTTTTTTTTTGAGGGATACCTTATCACTTTTTTTTGAAAGAATATACCTTATCACTTATGAGCTATGGGAATGAGACAGTATAATATTAATTCGGTAAACCAGATCTTCTTATCCTAAAACTTGTTTAGGCACCATAGAGTAAGTGCCAGCATCTGTTTACGTGTCCATCCCTTATCATATTATTGATCGATTCTATATAAGTAAAAAAAAAAAATCAATTCTATATGTTTTTTCTAATTAAAGAATTTGATCTTCTATCAAATCTTTTGAAACTATATAATAGTATGTGTCTTAATTTGACATATTCTCGCGGCTTTTAATTTCAAAAGCAAGACAGCATAAGCATGTTATAAGCCTTGCGTGAAAGATATTTCTTTATTTGTTTTTTAAGAGGGGGTATTTCTTTTCTTCGTAGGAGAGGGATATTTTTTTATTTATAAATAAATACATGCATATAGCATATTTAAAATAGTTTTGGCGCTAGGCATTTTGGAGATATTTTAGCTCGAATTGACCATCAAGTTGGTGCTGTCAACCAAGTGTCAGATTTGAATTCGCAAATAGGATGGGGTTAGACAAAAATCACGTCCATTCAATCTCTCCTAGTTTTGGAAGTCGTCACTTAAAACTTTAGTTTCTTTTTCTTCATCGTTCATCAAAGATGGATGGTTTATGATCAACTTTTTGATCTCAGATTTCGTCTTTTAAATTATTATTTTTTATTTAAATAAGTAATTTTCACATTAAGTTAGTTTTTTTCATGATTTTGTTGTCTTATTACGACGTTGTTTTGTTTATCGTCTTTATGTGATATTTTGTATTTCCCATCTTATTTAGATTTTTGTTTGGTTCAGATTATCAAATCAACTTTGATCTCATACAGATGCAATCATTGTCGTTAACATTGAGATCCGGAGGCATGACAATTTTAAAAACATGAATATAGTCATATTTGTAGACTTATTAACAAGTATGTTGTGAATTTTATACAAATCCATTCTTTTTCTTTTAAGCAAATTTATATTGTATCAATTTCCTCTATTAATTTGTATTGTATTGTATCAATATTTGAATGAATGAATAAGTTTATATTTTAAAAAAAAAATGTCTAGTCGAATTCACCTTTTTTTATGCAAAGAATTTACATTTTGCACAAAAAAAATTCCGGTCAATTATAACACGTGGAATAATTTATTTTTCAATTAAACAATGTGCTAATACATTTTTATTAGTTGTTGTATTGTCGGTGTATTATATTGTCAAAAAGGCATGTTGGCTTTTATAAAGACTTAGGGAAGGTCTAATGATAAAAGGAATTTGAATTTTTTTTTAGCTTACTTTGTAGGATTTCAACTTTTTTAGATCCATTGTCTCCTTGATTATGAATAGTGTGAAAGCCATAAACTTTTTTATCGTGGGAAATGGTGTAAAAACAAACAACTTCAAGTCGTCGAATGACCTTTAATAAGAGAAATGATATTTGAACATTCATTTGGTGACAACTTTTGTGGCAACTTTCTTTCTCATACTCACATTATTTTTTACTTTATCTCTCTATTGTTTTGATTTCTGTGCAAATGCCTACTTTTTCTTTGCAAATGATGGTTGTCACATAAGTTGTCAACCAAAGTAATTGTTCAAATAACATTCCTCCTTTAATAAAGGGACCCGTTCTCAGAGCGAGTATTTGTTTTTTTGCATGGAGAAATTAGCCTTGACTATTCAGAGCAAGGTTCAACAACGAATTTGGCATCCGATACATATACCTAATAGAGGTTCAGGTTTGTCTCACCATATTTTTATTGATGATGTTCTCTTATTTTGTAAGGTCACTCAGATCAAACTAAAGTGGTAATGGACACCTTAAAAGAGTGTTTATATTGTGTATGTATGGTATGAAAGTAAATGTTAGAAATTCTAAGGGTACGTGTTCTTAAAAAGTGCATGAGACACTTAAGCTAAGTATTAAAGAAATGTCATTTATCTGATTGTGACCAATCTATAGACTACGTGAAATTTCCCTTGGTACAAGGTTGAGCTACTAAAGACATGTATGGTTGTATTTTAGAGTGGATGCATTGAAGACTCTCATATGGTAATCTCCCTATTAAAGTAAGGCGGCTTTTCCTAGCGAAATTGGTTACTACGACAATGCTTATTAAATAGTATGCATTTGCATTATTTTCCTATAAATATTATTGATAATACGAAGTGGAATAGAGTAAAATGGTTTATTGTTACTTCTCCTGGGAGGTTTGGAGGTCTTGTTATTATGGAAGTTAGATTCTCTATTATTACTCTGTTTGGAAAGTTAGTTTGAAACCTACTTTATGGTCCTCATAAACTTTAGACGAGGGTTCTATCTCAAAAGTATATTAAAGGTGGCAACATTTGAAACAACAAAGCTAAAGGCAATATTTATCTAATTTGGAGAAGTATTTTAAAGGACTGGAAGCTTTGAGACAATACTAGGGTAACGAGACAGGGTTAGGAGAGCTTCTTTCACAATGTTAATTTTGTCAACATTTTGGAAACTTAGCACCATGGTTGACCGGTCCCCCTGTTGGCCATTGATGGTGATATTCAAGATAGATGGGTTTAGGGAGCTGCTCAAACAAACAAATATTATTTCTATACAAGACGTAGTTACCTACTATCTTGTTGTTGAGAGTGGAATGATATCGAAAATTGTGATTGGATTTGAAAAGTGTCGGTTTCAGCTAAGGTGCAAGGTTTTCTTTGCCATTACATGCACAACGTGATTCTAACTAACAAGCTTTGACACCACTACAACTTGACAACTTCTCGTATCTACTAGCGATGTGGAATCCATGATGAAAACGTGTTTCACTGCCTTAGGGATTGTACTCCATCGAAGAAAGTTTGGCAGCAAATATATAATTTTAATCACCCGTATTTTTCAGCTCGGTAGCCTTGAAAACATGGTTATAAACTATGTTAAGCACACACACTTGTTGGGTCAAATCAATATGAGTTTCTCACTTTAGAGAATGATCCTGCATAAAGTGGTGATACAAAGTGTTAGAAAGACGGCGTTCATAGCAGTACTCATATATAGAATAGTGTATTAGCATCCTACATCCTTTACCATACAAGCTTACAATATGATGTCTGACTTTTTCGTGTTTAGCTATCCCAATAAAATTTATTTAGCTACTCCAAATAAATTTATTTTTGCAAAGTTAAAAGAAATAAAATACCCATAAAATTATCACTTGTTTAATAAACTTATTTTGTCTTCTTTTAACATTTATGTTCTCTTAAGCAACTAAAAAGAGAGTATTGTTAGCAATAAAAATTGTAAAGATAAAACTAATAACTAAAATCGCTTAGTTTTTTACGTATCGTAAATATAGATAAAATCAATTATAAATGAACTTGACTCTTTGAAGTGTTGTTAAACTAAAAAAATAATTATAAATAACTATTGTTAGTTTTTTTTTTGTTTACTTTAATTTACGTTTTATATTTATACAAGTAAAGTGTGATTTTTTTCTTATAAGTTAAATTTAATATATTAATTTATAAAAAAATAATTTTCTTCTATTTGGCCACCCTGTGTAAAACTGACTAACTTGGTCGTTGGTCGCTGTGATGCATGTTTCAATCAAATCCAACAAGAACTATGCATGGTTAATTGCCACAACTGACATCATCTACAAGACAACCGCTAAGAGTAGAAAAAACATGATCTAAATAACTGTTGATGATTTTGGACCAAAAAAAATTAAGTATTGATGATTCTAAATAACACGCAAATATAAATATGTGCATCGATTTGCTTCTCTAAAGATATGAGTATTTAATGTTCACCAATGAGAGAGCTTTAGAAGAGATAGAACTTCATGAAGAAGAAACGAGATAAACGCATTGGAGAAACAACGTTTGTGATCCAAATCCACAATAATTTTAAGGGTTGTGTTAACTTATGCCCTTAAGACACATGTTGAGGAACCCAAAAATAGAATTACTCTCTCAAATGTTGTGCATTCAATTTAATAGAACAGACTTAAAAATTAACTTTAATGTGCACATTTCAATAAAAAAAAGTTACTATATTTGATTTATTAACTTGTGTCATAAGGACACAAGTTAGCTTTTCTCCGATCTTAATTAGAGTTAAGCTCCAACTTAGCCTAAGGAGTCAATAAATCTAAGGGCAAGCTTAACACCCAAAGCTCCGCCCAATAAAGTTAAAATTAGCAATATAAGCTTCAAGTGTCGATACACGCTGACTATCCCCAAGAACACCGCCATTTTTAAAACAAAATGCCTCTATATACATGGAGGGGGATTCGCTAAATCTTTCACGGTACAATTGTTAGTATATTATTAGACATAGAATTTATTATTTTGAAGTAATATTAATAATTATTTGCTAGAATATAATGATTTTTCATATATATATATAAAATAAAGCACGCATTGTTTTTTTTTTTTTTAAGGAACAATGATTTTCATGTAAGTTAATAGTTGGCAAATTATTAATTAATCTAAGTGATTAGCATAAATGTCCCGACCCAAGTACATGGACGAAGATTCGCACAATTTTCATCAGGAAAAGAAAAAAAGAATAGAAAAAGATTCGCACAATAGCACATGCGATGCTGTTTCAAACAACATAAAACTAATCCGATCGATCCCATCAAAACCTCCTCCAATCAAAGTTTAAAAAAGCGACAAAGAGTCCCACAAATGTGGATTTTGGATCTACCTTCCTAATTGCAAATGCTGCCAACTTCAGTTACACACAAAATAAGGGCTTCGATGGCTACCAAATGGTCTCTTTCAGACCCTCCACCATCCATGACAGCACACACTCACCTTCATTCACTCAACCATGTGAATTTTTATTATGTTATGTTATTCAAATTTTAAGCTTTGTTTTTTTAATTTGATTTGGAGTGTGTCACACTGCACAATACAAACTAACATGAAAAGGAATTCAATTACACTGCACACACAATATGGATAGAAGGGTCTACATATGATTAATTACTATGGTCTACAAATATGTTTAGTTAGTTAGGGTGTGGTCACACGATGAAGCTACTTAAATAGGGGTTTTATGTTTGAAAAAAAATGCCTCAAAACAATAATTACATTTCTTACTAGGATTAAACTTTGACATAGTTATTTGTGAGTTAATGTTGATAATATGATAAAGTCATAGATGGGACACAAACCCAAATCAAAATGATTTGGGCACACTTACAAAAAATTAAAAATTAAAATGAGAATAAAATTAAATGATATTAATTAATGTGACTGATTTATTTTTGTTTTAATTTTTTATTTTACGTGAGTGTGCCTAAACCTTTTTAATTTGAGGTTGTGGCTATATTAGACTTTCTCTGATAATATTCGAACTTGTTGGAACAGTAGTTAAAACAGTTCAAAAATATTTTTAGCCATTGAAAAAATTTATTGGGGTCAGTTGTGGACTATATATCTTTAAGACATCTTGTGACATTGTTTAAAGTGTGCAAGCAGATTACTAAACCACGACGTTGTCAAAATAAAATTGTTTAGTTACAATTGTATTAGAGTCCTAATATACTATAAGATCCGTTCTAAAAATACATCATTAATATGGTACTGAGAC
>Ga0315915_1001549_pt1 | contig 27976 bp, 21 predicted proteins | sample MpolbnodulesMG_FD_207738 | JGI IMG/M metagenome (GOLD analysis project Ga0315915, IMG submission 207738) | Medicago polymorpha root nodule microbial communities from Los Angeles, California, United States - branched nodules | ecosystem: Host-associated > Plants > Roots > Nodule | place: USA... | reverse complement strand
TGCATTTACAGTTTCTTGTAACTGTTGGATTTGTCTTCTCATTTCTTCCATTTGAATATCCCTAAGTGTTTGGTCGTTTTTTCTTGGAGGCATTTTTTTTAAAGGGTGAAATGGGTATAAGTACTATAAAATAGAATAATTTTTTTTCTGATGTGGAAGATCAGATTAAACCGCAACCACAGAGCATAATAGAAATTTTCTATGATAATAGCACTAAAAGAAAGGATTTCTTAAAAAAATTACAATTTTCAACAGGGTTAAAATTGTAATTCCAGAAAGAATGGGGACAATTTCGCAATTTCAAAAAGTAAAGGGGTAAATCTGCAAATTTTGAAAGTTGAGGGGTAATTTTATAATTTCAGAAAGTTTTGGGGCAAATCTGCAATTTCAAAAACGTTTTGGGGCAATTTTGTAATTTCGGGGAATTTTGGATTACTGGGTGATGACGTGGCACTAGGTGACACGTGGCAGGGATGTAGTGGCTGACTTGTCGATGACTGGATAGGTCAGGGGTGATGTGTCAAGGTGACACGTGTCAGTAAATTATTGGTCGAAAGTGACACGTGTCAGCTGATGTGGCTGCTGATTGTCGTCTTCAACCTCTAGACTTCCGGTGGTGGTTTGTTGCGGCGGGTGGTGGTCCGGCGAGAACTCTGGTGAGGCATTTGGTGGCTCGTGGAAGCTCCGTTGGTGACAAAAACCTCCAGCCCAAGGTTTTTCGGCCTTCCGAACGCAATGGCGGCGTTAGTTTTGCAAAAAAATGGCCGCAAAGTAGAGTTTCGAAGGTGACAGCTCTTTTTCGTTAAGAACACCCTTAGAAAACTCAAACTTTCGGTTGATTCTTTCACTCAAACTCAACTCCGGATTTGGAACCTTGCTCTGATGCCAAAATGGCTCAGAAACCAAGAGAGAATCCACTCTCTAACTCCCAAATGAGAAACTCAAGTTTTTATATATTTCAAATTGTGATGATACATGAAGGAAGTGACCTTATTTATAGCAATCCTAGAGGCCATATGGTAGCTGAAATAGTACTGATAATTAATACATCAACGGAAACACAATCTAGTAAATGTCAAACATGGTGGCTTGTTGGCCTTATTGTCAATAGTAGGGTGGTGGAATTGGCAAGCTAGCATATAGGGTGGTGGCTGCAAAGTCTATGCCATATTAATGTCTTGCTCTGTATCAATTATCTTGTTCACCACTTGATTCAAACACTTGTTCTTCATCCTCCAACACCCCTTCCTCTTCCTCGTCTTCATTAGGACCAACTGTAGTGAGTCGAGAACACTAACGGTTCTCGATGGCTCACACTAGCCCAAGCCGCATCGCCAACACCTCCCTAAGTCAATCCACATCCTATACCAGCCACTCATTACAATAATCAATAATGTGGACTTTACTGAGAATTGGATGTCGTAATTGGGCATGTATGATGTGAGGACAATTCACTACCATGCAAACAATGGAAGGGCTTGTCGAACAAAGTCAAGACACACAGTCACTAATTTGCCCTACCTTGATGAATTGGACAGTGGTGGAGATGGTTAACTAGACATTGAACAGGGGTATTGAAATAAAGGTCTTACATGATGGATAGTGGGTCAACCAGGTATTCCTGATTAGAGTTGCCTTTTGTCAGGCTCTAGATATCAAAATGAGATAATAGAGAATGAGAGACATGGATATCATATCATAAGTACATTATAAAGAAGACTAAAACAATACAAAGCTTTACAGTTATAATAAGTACTGTAATTACATAATACTATCCAATGTTTTATTAACGTATTACATTATCGCTAATAAAAAATTCTGTATCTTTTTATAAGTTTAAGCATTAATGGACTTGAAATTTGTTTAGAACATATATCTTATATGATTATTATATTTTTATTGAAACATCTTAAGGGGGTTTTTTTCTTTTCATTTTACAATCTCAACATATTAGGTTCCTGAGCTATTTTACCTTCCTGAGGTCCTCACAAATGAAAATTCAATTGATTTTGGAACAACACAGTTGGGGGAAAAGCTTGGTATGCTCATTAAGGTTTTCCACGGATAGTTTTTTCAGAAGACATTTCACACATATATTGTAACTCTTTTGTTATTTACTTCTGCATTACCAGATTCTGTAAGACTTCCTGCTTGGGCTGAGAATCCAGTTGATTTTGTGCATAAGCACAGGATGGCTCTGGAGAGTGAGTATGTATCTGCTCATTTGCATGAGTGGATTGACCTCATATTTGGGTAGGTTTTTCCTACTTCTCAGTATCTCTTCCCACTGCATTTGGTGTTGTGCAACCTTTCACCGGCTTCAAGGCTTCCTCTTGTTCATTCATGATTTTATTTGTTTTGTACCATCAATAAGAGATGTATAACCTTCCTTTTCAAATTTTCACTTTATGATTGTTCCATAACAATTTACACCTGATTGTATTAATGACTTGGACCCTACAGGTATAAGCAACAGGGAAAAGAGGCTATTGAAGCAGATAATGTTTTCTTTTATATTACATATGAAAGGACAGTGGATATTGATAAAATTTCAGACCCGGTGTGTCCCCTTTTCTTCTACATATTTTCAATTCAATTGGTTGCTTGAGTAAAACACAATCCCAACTCCCAAAGATAGAGAAATGGTCATAAAAATAAGAATATTTTACAGAAGTTATGTGAATTAAATTCTTTGGCTAAAGGATTGAAATGTATGCTAATTCTAGTATTTTGTATCACACGTTATGGGTGGAGAAAGAAGACAGCTTCTATGAGAGAATCCGTGTTTTTACACAATGGAGCTACCCTTTTTTATGTTTCCAATAAACTGTCTCACGCCAAACATTATTGGGCTTTGTGCGTGGATAATATGAAGAGTGGTCCAAACCTTTTGGCTTTGATACCTTATTAGGTTTTAAATTGGACCTAACTCATATTTACAAAACCTGTCAGTAAGGTGAGGTAGCTCTTTATAAACTTTTTCAGGCTTTATCTCTTTTCAAGGTGGGTTTTAGGTTTTTTTTCCAAAAGTTGAACTAAATTATTCTAGAATCTCAATTGAAAAACTAGGATTTAGTGTCTTCTGATGAAAACTCCCATTTATATGGAAATTTATGTCCATAAACTTGCTGGTCAAGGTTGTTTTCCACTTGGGATTATTCTGGTGTCTAGCACATGGTTGCTTTGAGGAAGTCATCTTCACAGACATGGGGATTGAATAATTCTCATTTTCGTTGGGTGCTTTGCTTTTTTCTTTTCAGTTGCTGTGTCTGAGACTCCAAGCTTATCTCAATCTCTTTTCACTGCAGTCCTACTCTTTATATACCAAAAATATATATTTTATTTCAATTAGGCAAAAATAAACTGGTCACCCCTTGCTAGATTGGTTGCTTTTCTTGCGTGTTTTGTGGTGTGTGATATTTCTCTATATCTTACCTTTTTTCAACTTCTTACTTTCTTACATGCGTGACAAGTAAAGGTGCAACAGCGGGCTACACAAGATCAGATTGCTTATTTTGGACAAACACCGTCCCAACTTCTGACTGTTCCTCACATGAAGAAGATGCCATTAAATGAAGTTCTGCACTTACAGGTAATTATTTTCTGGATTAGTTTGACACTAACTTCTTAAGTAGGCTTCCCTTGCTTCTTATCCTTGCGTTTTTAACATAAGCAAGCATCAGTCTTTTGAAAATTCTTTATTTGTTTAACTTTTTTAGCATTGCAAACCACGATCTTGTTTGAAAACATACTATGTCCAAGTAGCAGAAAATTGATGATGTATCTTCAATGGACTATAAACGGGTTTACACTTTTTCCAAAAATCAAAAAAGGGGGGTTTGCACTAATTTTGAATGTGTTCGTGTGTATAAAATACAATGTTTCAAAATAAATGCTATGGGAATGGGTATCTACCTTCCCTAACCCCACATATTATTTGAAGACATTTTTTTTGGAATATTGTCGCAATATAATAAGAGATTCTTTCAAATACTAACTTAAGGGCAAGAATATAAGTACTCCTTTTGTATATTTGTATACATTTTTTATTGCTTGTAATTCTGATTACATATCCTTTTTTAGCTTGTCTATTTAAGTGATTAAACTTTTTTTACTACTTAAAATATACCTATATACACGTCTAAATTTGAAATGTCCAATTCATTTTAGCAATTAGCTTTCTAACCAATATATTTTTTTTATGGGTTTAATAATATAAATTAAAAATGCATAATATAAATCAAATTAGCATGACAAAACATACAAGGAAAAATAAAATGAATTAGTTTCTTATTTCCTCTTTGCTTTATTTTTTAATTCTAATTTAATAATAAAATTTGTATAGTTCTAAATTTTTCATGAATGATGATCATCTTAACGGTTACAAGGGAATCATTTTAATAAAATGGAAAGTCATTAAAATAAACTTTTTTTGAGTAATACCTTGAATGACTCTGATAACTTGATATACCAAGTAATTAGTTTCTGTAATATTTTTTATTTATTTTAACTACCTTTATGATTAGTAACAAAAATATTAGAGGAAGGTATCTAGTTCAGATGGCAAAGCCCACTTTAGTTTTTTTTTTCTTTTGGGAATAAGTCCACTTCAGTTTTGCAAGGATTGGGATTTCGGATCAAACTCCACTTTCACGCCTCGATAAATAAAAGGCTTCTCGTTAAGTTTCAAGATTTGTCCAAAACCATTGTGCTGATGAAGTGTTTTTGAAATGCCCTTCTATGTTTCCTAAACATTTGATGATGAGAATATATATATTTCTTTGCATGTCAAGACAATATTCCGCAACCCAAAAGTCGTCCAACCATATGTTGTTCCGTCTCCTGAATACTGCAATCTCCCTGCGGCTGCTATTCAAGCATCTTCAGATATGATTGTGGTTGTTGATTCCAATGCACCAGCAGCTCATGTTGCACAACACAAGTGGCAACCCAATACACCTGATGGCCATGGTACTCCATTCCTCTTTCAACGTGGAAAAGCTGCATCAGGCTCTGGCGGCGGACCACTAAGGCGCATGTTCAAAGGGCCTCCGGGGACTGGTGAAGAATGGCAATACCCTCAAGCATTGGCATTTGGTGTTTCTGGAATTAGAAGCCAAGCTATCATCTCAATAACTTGTGACCAAGAAATTATTACTGGTAAGTTTAGACAAGCCAGGAAAATTTTATGTAACATTGCATCTATACAGTTGCACCTTTTTTGATATAAAAAATTAAATTTAAACAGTTCCGACCTCTTTGAGTATTTGCAGGATATTGAATATGAATATATCTCGTAATATTGAAAAGGTTGAAAACACAACTATTTGTATACATGAGAGATATAATCTAAATAGGAATGAAATCCTATCATAATTCCTAAAGATACACAGGAAAGTACCCATTTATTGAAGCATCAGCAAAACAAATTAAGTAATCATTGCAGCATCATGTATATTTATTTTAGCCAGATCCTTAAATAGACATTTCAATTATGAAGCCGCTTGGAAAAGTTGATTTTTCGTTTGTGAGTGGAACTTAACAATCTGTTTTAGTGGATTATGCTTTCTTACTTTCATCTTATAGACGGCATAAGAAACATGCACTAAATTTACAGTATTTGCGTATTGTACTGGCTAGGTATTTTGTTTCTGACCTGAAAATTTCACTTCTGATTAGGTGGTCATGCGGATAACAGTATTAAGGTGATATCCTCTGATGGAGCTGTAACCTTGGAAACAGCCCATGCACACTGTGCTCCAGTAACTTGCCTTGGCCTTTCATCCGATAGTAACTACCTGGTGACAGGATCCCGAGATACAACCATATTACTCTGGAGATTTCATAAAGAACTACCATCTAACTCAAGTTTCATATCAGAATCTTCCACTGGGCCTGGCACTCCGTCATCTAGAAATAACTCTTCATCTCATTTGATAGAAAAGAATCGTAGACGTCGTATTGAAGGTCCAATACAAGTACTTCAGGGGCACCAAAGTGAAATACTCAGTTGTTGTGTCAGCTCAGATCTTGGAATAGTAGTTTCCTGCTCCGAAACATCAGATGTTCTTTTTCACTCTATAAGAACGGGACGTTTATTTCGAAGGCTGGATGGTGTGGTGGCCCATTCTGTTTGCCTTTCCTCTGAAGGGGTTATCATGACTTGGAATGAGTTACAGCATACTCTCAGTACCTTTACTCTTAATGGTGTTCTGATTGCTAAAACAGAATTGTCAATCTCTACCAGCATTAGTTGCATGGAAACTTCGCACGATGGGAGGAATGCTTTGATTGGGATTAATCCTCTACTAAATGGTAGAGCCAATGGTGGGAATTTGCAGTCAAGTAAGGAAACTGCCGTTGATATTCGTTCAGAATCAGGAGAAACTCACGAAAGCAACATCATAAATGTTCCAACACCAGCAATTTGCTTCTTGGATTTGCACACTCTGGAGGTACAGTATTAAGATGTTCAAAATGAAATGCCACAATAAATCAGACCTTTATCTCATTTGAAATTGTTCCATTGTGTAGCTGGAAAATCCATCCAATCAGATCTTTTATGCATGCATGTCTCACTTCACATGTCATAGCAAAACATTCTTTCATCAAGAACCGGTCTTTTATTTTCTAATTTTTGGTTGAAATGTCATACAAGACACCTATATAGATTTGAGTTCACAAATGAAATAGTTGAATTCAAAAAAGTTATGTGAAGTTTTTTCTTCATGGTCTAGCATTTTTGGGATGTGAGGTAGGGATGATTATGCATTCTGATTCTTTCAAACCTTACGAGTCAATGTGTTGGTTTTTGCCTTCCTGAAACTGCTCTGCTATATCAACTCTAGCATCAAACTTTCTTTACTTTAGATATTTTATGCAAGTGTGTTTGTAGCATCTTATTTCGAGGGTGAGCCTTGGACCAAAAGTAAGGTTGCTTGCTGACTTGTGACATGGAGGTCATGGGTTCAAATCCTAGAAACAACCTCTCCGCTTGCGGGGGTAAGGTTGCATGCACTACACTCCGTGAGAGTCTCATGCAATGGGTCACCGTTTTAGCGTTTATTTATATCTTCTATTTATTTTCAGTTCTTTGGTTGAATTATCATAGAAGACAGCGAGAGATTTGAGCTTTTTAAATCACTGCATTCTGAATCTCTTAATGCTAAGCTAACTACTATACTATACTATTTTCTGTAGGTTTTCCATGTATTGAAGCTGAAAGAAGGACAAGATATTACAGCTCTTGCTCTAAATAAGGATAACACAAATCTTTTGGTTTCAACTTCAGATAAAAATTTGATTATTTTCACTGATCCAACTGTAAGTTAAATTACACTCGGTAAGGATCATTTTCCAATACCAATTGTAGCTTACGTTGAATAACAGTTTTTATAGATTCACCATGTGTCATCGGAATGAGTATATGATTATGGTATACAATCTAACATAATAATATTCACACTGCTTTTATGCATTGTTTTATTAAATCTTACTTTATATACCTTGATTATTCCTCCAATCCACTGTAATATTATGTAGTTAATTATACGATTGACAGAATCCCATCCATGATTCTTTTTCAGTTTCTGTTCATATCCTTTAATTAATAATTTTTTGTACAGCTAGCATTAGTGTTCAATACTTTGCTTCCGTTCTTAGTTATAGCCTTTATGAGGAAAATTATTTCCTACTCATTGTTAGGTCTAGCATATATGTAAAGGATCAGCAGCCCCTCTATTCAATCCTTCACTTGTATCATTCAAAATAATCAATGCGAAATCAGAAATCGCTTTTCTGCATAATGTATAATAATACTACTAAAAACACCTCAAGCATATATTTTATTAAATCTTACTTTATATACCATGGCTGTAGCTCCTTTGTTTATTGTTTGCAGTTAAGCTTGAAAGTGGTGGATCAAATGCTCAAGCTTGGTTGGTAAGGGGGATGAACTTTGGCACCTATAAAGTCATCGCTATTGGATCCAAAAGCGATATACATATCTTATATACATAATAACAATTAGGAATGTTAGGATGGGGATGCAACACTCCTGTTTGTAAGAAGTTTTGTTGCATTCCTATGGTTCAGAAATGTCTTCTATGTAACAATTAACTCTTACCACAATAATATTAGGTTCATAGATTTAGCTCTAGCTTAGGGTTTATTTGTGTTTCCTCCCAGTTGTGCTTAAGTGTAAATATTTTACAAGCTTCTGGTTGAGGTTGGGCCAATAACATTTTCACACCAGATATTTTATCATAGTCAAATGAAAATGTAACAGTTATTCTTTCTGTCATTCTTTTCATTGAGATTTAGCAGATTGCGGCTAAGCCATCAGTTATCATATTTTATTGATATTAATCAAACATTTCTTTGATTATTCTGGCTTTCTATTTCTTTAACTCTTCTTTATATTGCTAGAAACTTGGTTAATCAAAGTTAACACTTAGCACACATATCAGTTAGGCTAACAAGTAGGCGTAAATATTACCATGTGGTATTTTCTTTGGTAGAAATCATCATGGAGTATTTGGAACAACTTTGCAGAAAGCTATGCATGTAACTTGTAAGTGTTAGAATACACAACTTTTGAATGAGCATCTCGGCTCGTTTTTTAACGAAACTCACATTCAGTTCTATACACTACTGTCAAGTGGTGACCATAATATCCTGTTATTACTTGTGTAATTCACACTTTTATATATTTTATTTGCGCTCAGTTTTGTCTCAAATTAAAACATTGATTCATTCATTTTAATATATACGTAAAGAATATGATAAACAGACACCGATGAAAAATACAAAATAAATTAAAAATGATGGAAAATAGATAAATGAGTAAGAAACAACACAACATGAGAAGTGAATAGATATGATAAACCATATGACATATTAACCACACATGGTAATGAAAAATATAATTAATTTTAGTTTTTTTTTCCCTTCTTTCTGAACCACTCCCAAACGTGTTCCACAAAGTCTGATTGAAGTTGATGATTGATTTTTTGCGAATATGTGCTCTCATTTGCAAATATGTTGCAAAATTAGGTAGAGGCCATTCAACATTTCATCTGCTGCGACACCATTGTCCATGTGGCCTAAATCAAAATTACCACCATGTGTCGTTTGTCTTCAAGAAACATGTTATGCAATATCATGTGTGTGTACATCATATGTTTCACTGTATTCATGTGTCTAGTGCATGCCGGGCCTCATGAGGATTTCATGATATCTGTTATCTGATTTTCAAATGGTATGTTGGTTCTTTTCTTTGTGTAGCTAAAATATCCATAATGAGTATGCCCCAAAAGAAGAAACATTTAAAAATAATAATATAAAATACCGAACTTGAAATTTGGATTGTTCGATCTTAGTTTGACGACCACCAATGTGGCTGATTACGTGATTGCACAAACTTGTGACTGCTCAACCCAAATTTAGTAAAGAACCGCCTTTTAATGTTGGAAAGATATTTAACTTAAAAAAATACTTTAAAGTTTGATGAATACAGTCATCCATCATCATCACATGTAAAATAAGCATAACTTCTTGCTAATTAGAGTTTGATTTGTTGTAAGGAATCATCTTATTCTAATCCCTGTGTAATGCTTTGATTTCAAGACCTCCATCAATATGAAGATTTATCATTGTCTTATAAGTCACATTCTTCTTCTCATCATTCAATTTGAAACGAAAACAACCTAATAAAACTGCTGAGAATATCTTCATCTGTCTATAAGCAAACTCCTTTCCTAGGCATATCCGAGGACCTGCCTGCATTTCAATCAAAATCACGCTTTTACAAAGGAAACTGCATACATATCACACAGACAAGTCTTGGCATATTTAAACAAGTTTCTATAACAAAATTATTGGAAAATCCAAAGATATTATCTCCTTGATTTTATTTTATTTTGTTTCCTTGTATATCTCTCTCCATTTTATTGTTTCTTTATATCTCGCATTGTTTAAAACATCAACAGCTCTAGGTTCTTTGATCTAGGGTTTTCTTTTTCTTCTTCGTATGGAACTCCCAAATGATTGAAGACGGTGCAAGCATGGGCGCAGGTTGTGCCATAACTGGCGCATGAAGGGGCAGAGGTGTTGGCGCGTGCAGAAGAGCTGGCGAAAGAATTGGAAGTGGCATTGGTGATGGTGCCAGTGGTGCCATAGGCTTCTTTGATGGCAATGTTGGTGGTGATACCAGCAGAGATTTCAATGTTTACTTTAATGGCCAAGAGGGAACCTCAAATTCTCTCAAAGTCAATGTTAATCAGCTGAATGGAAAAAATTATGCCAAATGGGCCTAAACCATTCGTCTAATTTTGAAATGCAAGAAAAAGTTTGGGTTTCTGACTGGGGAACATGGAAAAACTACAAGAAGGAGACTACACTATTAGGCAATGGAAGTGTGAAAATTCGTCGATTATTGCTTGGGTAGGTAAATGTATAGAACCGGCAATTAGAAAGTCTTTCATGTTCTTACCATCTGCATAGGAAGTCTGGAAAGCTGTCAGAGACACATGTTCTTCTGACATTCCAAACTCCTCTCATATTTTCTGCCTAAAGTCACAGTTGTGGCATGCCAAACAAGGATGAGACCGCTTATTGTAATGAGATGATTATAAATAAATGTTACATGTCTAGAGAAAAATTCTACTAACCTGAAAAGCAGTAAACTTGAAAGGGTTCTCTGGCTGAAAAATGCCATTTTCATCAAGCCATCTTTCAGGTCTAAATTCCTCTGCATCATCACCCCATATGAATTTCATCCTCCCCATTGCATAAGGTTGGTACGACACCATGTCTCCTTTTTTTACACTATATCCATCTGGTAATGTGTCATCAGAAAAGCAAATTTTTGCATCCTGCATAAAAAGAATCTTGATGATAACATTGATACTCTAGGTGATTCAACTCTGACCATTTATACAAGCATGAGAATGAGATCAAATTCAAAAGTAACCTTACCACAGGAACTGCAGGATAAAGTCTGAGAGTCTCGGTGAGTGTTGCATGGAGATAATTCATCTTTTCAAGAGCTTCATCTGTTACACATGACACAAACTCAGTGCAGCTGCCAACTGTTTTTGTGTTTGTTGCTTCTCTCACTTCTTCTGCAGCTTTTTCTTGTACTGCAGGATACTTGCATAGCATATACATGAACCAAGAAAGTGTGGCGGCCGTTGTGTCTTTCCCAGCAATAACAAAGTTCAGAATTATATCTCTCAAGTATGTTGTATCATATTCCTTCACTTGCAGAAACCTTGATAGAATATCTCCACTCTTTCTCTACATTGTTCATGTAAAGAGAAGAAAAAAATACATGACAAAATCATAAATAAGCATATTCTTAGTAATCAGAAATCAACTTTCATAATTGTAAGTAGACTTACAATAGAGTCACCCTTTGAATTCATTTGTAGAATTCTAGTGTTGATTAGCTTAATGACAAATTCATTTAAGACTTCAGTGTTTTTCCTTAATGTTGCCTCTGATCCAATATTGAGAAACTTCTTTATCTTCCAGAAGATATCAACATAACGATAAAGCGTTAACGCACTTGCAGTATCGAAAGCATTGGCGAAATTCTTCCCTTCTTCACTTGATCCACACATGCTGTTAAGTTCAGTTCCAAATGCAACTTGGAAAATTGAATCCAATGTTGATTTCATTAAAAGATCCTATATAAATTATTGGATCAAGTTATTAGTTGACATGCTAGCCAATCAGATAAAAGAAGGCAATCTGATAGTGTTCCAACCTCAAGTCCGATGTGCTTTTTTTCTGAGGCATTGTCCACTTTGGTTCACGTGTGTAAGCCCTCATGGTTTTTTCCTTAGCTAAAATGCCTCAGTGGGTAGAAGAGTCTGGGTGTTCATAAACTACCCTTAGTATTGATTCCCAACAAATATGGGAATTTTTGGTGTATCGAAACAACCATCAGTCGAAGCTAAGGGGATAAAAGGTCTGCTAGTCAGCGCAGTGGACTTGAGGTCAGAACAGATAGTATCTTTCGAAGAATATATTTACTCACTTGGATTTCTAACATAGAATTAGAAGTTGCAGCTTCAGACACTATGTTTGCAACTTTTGCAGCATTCTTTCTGAATATTGAAGTACTGAAGTCCCGTAACATCTTCGTGGAGAATTCATGACTTGATATCTTCCTTTGTTCACGCCATTTCTCGCCATCAACGGCGAAAATTCCATCTCCTAGTAAATCCTTCAAATTTTGGTAGTTGTACAATCCCTGCATACATAGAAATTTTAAGCAATTAAGCCATACTTCATCCTTCTATGAATGAGACTTTTTTGATGTACCATTGCATATCTATTGATTGTAATCATGTCAAAAATATAAATGAAAATTATGCACTGGCTAGCAGAAGAATAAAATGTGATATATAAGTGTATCGGTTCAAATGCATTACATTCCATACGAAAAACAGTAGAAAAAAAAAAACTATTCAATGCCTTAAAACATTTAAGCTGCTAGCAGGTCCAAATGTTTATCTTCATAATAACTCAACCATAAGGAAACATATACCAACCACAACTATTTTCCTAAAATTAAGTATTAGACACATTCCATCATTTTGAACAACAGAAAAATCCTCTTCAATAATTCTATTTGCTGTTAAAATTTTGGACACGTGGCATCAGAAAACCATATCCCTCAGCATAACAATAGATCCAAGTCTTCTAACAATTTATCAAAAAACCTACTTTAAATTCAAATACTTGAGTCCAGTCTATTGTAAAGGACCCAAATTCACTGCAGTAAAAAAAGCTAAAAGTCGCTGCAGTCAAAAGTTAGACATCGTTGGATCAAGATAAGACAATTCAATCTTAACTTTAGTAAATTAGATTGAAAATACAAACTCTAAACACGAACCATCGGATCCTTTAAATCCTACAATACAGATGTCTTTTTTCTTTAACAAGAACAATACAGATGTCTTGATAGCAGTAACTCTAACTTTTGGACCCTTATCTATAGAATCAAAGATACCAATTTATACAACTAAAATGTTCATTCATCAACCACAAAAGTAAAAATCAATGAAAATCTACTAAGCCATTTAATAAAGAATATATATATACCTTTCCATAGTTTTCAAAATTGGTTTTGAGTATATACTCAACATTACTTGGTTCTGAAGTATAAACTTCACTTCTGAAAGGGTTAAGTAGCCTGTATGTTTTGTACTTCCTTGCAAGATCAGTCATATAATGATGAAGTCTGTTGAAGTTCATCATCTGATTAAATACAGTGCCAGCAATAGGATGATACTTCTTCTTCTTCAAGCTTTTGCTTTTGTTGTTCAATTTTCTGAACAGTAATTGAACCATGAGAAGAGTTAAAACTGCAGATAAAGCTGCAAAAAGGAAAGGATTTGATAGAAAATCCATGATGGATGGAAATGGAATGGTGAACGTGATTACTTGCGGGTTTAGGGAAAAAGTTAATGTTATTGCAGAGTCAAAGGTTGCTTGTAATGTATTGATTCTAAAGTTTTTGTATTGATCCCAAAGTTAACACTCATTCAACTATATAATAAATAAATAATAATATACCTGAGTCAAACAAATATATAATAAATATACTCTGTCTTATTACGAAGGGAGGAGTATATCTTCTATAAAATAAATGCTAACTTATACCATTAAAACATAAGTTAACAAATTACTCAATCCATCTTAAATGTTACTCATTTTGATCATATTTATAAGAAAAAAATAATTTTTTAGGTTTATTGAATAACTAGTGTATCCAATCTATATATTGGTCAAATAGGTTAGTTATTCAATGAACCTAAAATGTGTTTTTTCTTATAAATATGACGAGATGGAGTATAACGTTTTGACATTTTCAACAAATTACACCCTCTAGTCTTATATATTTGCAACAAAAAAATTCATGCCCTTTAAGAAAATTAGTTGGTGTCATTTATTTCCGAAGAATGCGCATGTAATTTTTAAATTATCCCTCATGGAAATTTGTTCCATGCTAAGAAAAAAACTTCATTGTAAAAACAAAATCAAATTAATTGAAGGGTAATTTAGGAATAGTTGCATTAAATAAAATAGAAGTAGTTGACATTTGCTTATATTCAAGACCATCAATTTTTTGTTTTGTTGTTTATATTCTAGACCAGAGGAAGTAAGAAGTATAATTAATGATGTATGAACAAGAGAAATTATAAGTCATTTTACAAAATTATCTTCTATTAACCGTATTGGATCTTTCATTAATGGTATAAGAAAAATAAATTAAAGAATTAAAAAGAGAGAGTGTAGTAGAAAAAAAATAACATTTAATACGATTTATAATTTGAGACAATTTTTTCTCAAAACAACTTATAAATTAGGACGGAGGGAGTAAGTACTAAATATATAACTGTTTCCTTACAAAAAACTAAAAATATAATTGTTTTTCTTAGAAATTGTGTATTTAATGTTTTATAGGTTTAAATATTTATATTTTCAATGTAAAATTTATATTTTAATTTATTTTATAATTTCTTAACTCGTGTCTTTAATGTACAAGCAATGACTTTACCATAATAAGAAGATTACTCGGTGGATATCTAAAATAACATGATGGATATCTAATGATGACCCCTTCCTTTATTAATGTTACTCTTTCTATTTCTAAATTCATGTTGTAATTTACCACTTTCAATGCACAACTTTGAGCAATAATATTTATAATTGTTTAAAATAAAAAGTTGATATTTAAAAATATTTATTGAAACAAATCGAATAATATCTTATATATTAACAACAATCTCTAACCTACTTTAAATATTTTCCAATAACACATGTTTAAAAATATTTTCAAAATATTTATCTTAGCTGACTTTATCCTCCATTGGAGTGTCAATCATGGGTCTTGCTAACAGGTGTCTTAAGGGTATTACTTAAGAAACCCAAAAAAAGAAACTTTATTTTGAAAATACAAGTCAAACACATGTTAAAGTCATAATTACACAATTTCCGATAGAAAAGTTATTACTTTTGGATGCTTAAACAATGTACTAAGGGCACTTGTTAGCATTTTCCTTATAATTCATGTAATTTCTTCTACTTAGTGAAAGTTATTTACTCTTACATATGTGCTTTTTCTTTTTCCTTTATTTGTTGAGGGATTTCCACGTAAATATTATGTGTTCAGTTTCTTTTTTCTCATTTCTTATTTTAACTACATGATACTCCCTCCGTTTCACAATACATGTCGGTTTTGAAAAATAATTTTGTTTCACTTTACTAGTCACTTTCAAGTTTCAATGCAACTTTAATTATTAATTTATCAATAATACTCTTACTTATTTATTGTAGAGAGAGAAATAATAGAATGAAATAATAAATGGGTAAGGGTAAGTATTATCGAAAAAAACACAGAATTTCATCAAAAATAACAAAATTTATTTTGATTTCTTCGTATGGTATGTGTAATTTCCTCAAAAGCGACAAGTATTGTGAGACGGATGGAGTAATATTTTGTTCCGCGGCAACAAACCGGTGGAATGGTAAAAAAACTCTTAGTATGCTATGTGGTTGCAATTTAGATTGATTTTCCTTATAAAAAAAAATAATTCTTGCTATTCTGGACCAATTTGTAGAAAAATAAATATTTGGTGTAAAACTGTGACAGTGAAATTTGAGATAGAAAAATTCAATGAGAGAAATTTTGTCCTATGGAATTTGAAGATACGTGCAATTAAGCCTTAAATATAAGGGAAATTTTGAGAAAAGATAATTGCCTAGATACAATAAATGGAAGAATTTCAGATATCACTAAAGAAAAATGGAAAGAGATGGTTGATAGTGTTGTTGCCAATTTGCACCTAGCAATTGTGGGCTTAGTATTGTCAAGTATCGTTGTAAAGAAGACAACAAAGGAGATATGGGATTCTCTAATAAAATTGTACAACGTTAAATCACTTCACAATATAATATTCTTACAAAAAAGGTTTTATACTTTTCTAATGAGTGAATCTATGTCAATAAAGGATCGCATTAGCGCTCTCAATGTGTTATTTTCTTAGCTAATAGTTTCCGATTTTAGAGTAGATGAATATCATCAGGGTATAATTCTACTTTAAAGTTTACTAGATTCGTATGATAAACTCATCATCATCATTACAAATAAAAATGTACGTTGATACTCTTCATTTTGACGATGTCGGTGGTGTAATTCTTGAAGAATAATCCAAACGCAAGAATGAGGAAGAAAGGTCAGAGAGTTCAAAGCAATCAAAAGATTTGCCAATGACTAGAGGCAGATCAATGGAACATGGTCTTAGTGGGAGCCAAAATCATAGTAGATCAAAATCTCAAAGAAATAAGAATCTCAAATGATACAATTGTGGCATAAGAGGAAACGTAAATAAGGAGTGTCGGAATCAAAAGAAGAATGGAGAAAGTACTTTTAAGCTTCAACATCTCAAGGATGGTATGTAAGTACCTCAGATGACAGTGAAATCCTCTATAGAAATGTGACAACTAGCTCTAAAGGCATAATCAACTTTTGTTAAACCAAAATGGGTTAAAGAACAATGCCTTCAAGTTTTAATGATAAAAAAGCTCTGGATTATGGAGTGAACCGGGATAAATTCTTGTGTCATTTTTCTACTCCCTTAACTCTTTACATTCCTGCGCTTTACTTTTAGTTTTATTTTGAAAGATTTACCAAAGTGAAAAGAAACTGTTGTTTTTGGATTTCCAAACTGTTGTATTTGGATTTCCAAATTCTATTATCTACCGAAGTTGTTACTAGGTTGAGTCACGACCAGGTCGCTCTCTTTAAGACGTTTCGTGGCATTGCTCAAAATTGTGCAAGACAGACTATCAACCACGCCGCCTCTAGGATAAAACAAGCCCAGCTACAACTGTTCGATTAACTACTGCACTGTAGAAAACCGTTCGAGAATTACACCTCCAAATATGGTACTAAGACCACTCTTTAATACTGAAACCACTTTAATGTGGTATTGTTACCACTCTGTTATGGTGCTGAGACCACTCAAATATGGTGTTACCACCGTTCTAACTTTAATTTCTCCAAAGTATTAATATGGCACTACGACCACTCAAATATGGTGATACCACCATTTCCACTTCTTAATTTCTCCTCAATTAAAGTATTGAAAGAATATTTATATACCGTTAAGATCATTCTTAATTTTGACGGGACATTGTTATTCCAAATAGGGACTATGATCTTAAAAGTACTTTTTATTTCGAATGGCCATATATTATCGAAGGGACTATGTTTTTAAGACCGTTCTTAATTTCGAAGGGACATTAAAACGAAAAGGGACTATGGTCTTAAGAACACTCTTAATTCCGAAGGGACGGAAAAAGGAGATGAAGAGGAGAAAGACTCGTCAACACAAGTCAAAAAAGGGAGAAGAGAGAAAGAGTTCTCGACAACTCAATGAAACTCTTTGGTGTAATTTTGGAACTAGGCGAGCTCTCCTTTTATAGGGAGAGTTTGTAACTAATTTGGAGAAACTTAAGAATTGAGTAAACTTAAAAATTAAGCAACCCACAGATCAGCTCAAGTAACAAACTAAATGGGTAAGTTCAAAAAGAAACAAACCCACTAACGAAGGAAAGATAGAAAATTCACAACAAACATAACCTAAAATTATGGGAAGTGATATTCATGAATAAATAATAATTATTATTATTTTCATCATTATCAAAGTTTAATAACTTGGTGTTTCATCTTCCAACCTTCCAATTTCTTTCCATCTTCACACCAATGTCCCAACAGAAACCAATGCAATTTAAATCCCTCCATTTCTTGTGTTTTTCTCACATTCATTTGGCATCAGAGCAAGGTCTATGTAGTGTACACTTAACCGTGTGAGAGAAAAGATCTTATTAGGATATTATAACACTCAAAGGCATACATAAGGTATAATTCTGAAACTCTAGTAGTCGAAGAATATATACATGTAAAATTTGATGACAAAGATCCTGACAATGATAAGTTAGAACTAGTTGAAAATTTTGCATATCTCGAAATTATAGCTCATTTGACATCCTCTTCACCTGCTATCTCTAGAGAGTATGAAGTTGCTCCAGACAATCATGCAGCCTCTAGTGCTCCAAAATATGCTCCAGATGATGATACACCTTTTGGAGAGCAACCAGATAATTCTAGTATTGTCGTACCTTTTGAACGATCAGTAAGGTACAAGTCATCTGATCCAAAATATCAAATCATTAAAAGGAAGAATGATCCTCTAAAGATCAGATCATCATTCAAAAATTAATTCTCCTTTCTAGGATCATTCAAAAATTAATTCTCTTTTCTTGGACTGTTATAAGTGATTGAACCAACTTCTATTAATGATGCCTTGAAAGATGATGGTTGGATTGTTGCAATGCAAGAAGAACTCAATCAATTTCAGAGAAATGAAGTCTGGGATTTGATTCCATAACCAAATGGTAAGAACATCATTGAAACAAAATGGATTTTCATAAACTAGCTAAATGAGCAATGAGAATTAGTAAGAAAGAAAGCTAGACTAGTTGCCAATGACATTTTGTGGATGATACTGTAATAATAGTTGAGAAATCTTGGGTCGACTAATTCACCAGTCGTTTCTCATTTATGTCTGTTTATGCTCTTTCTTTCTTCACGGCTCCTTCAGGTATTGTCTCCTCTATCGAATCTATTTTAAAATGTTTTATTTTTGGGGGGAGTGACGACTACAAAAAGGTAACTTGGGTTGATTGGAATTATGTTTGTTTGAGAAAGGAGGTTGGTGGTTTGGGGGTAAGGAGAATTAGGAAGTTTAATAGTGCATTATTAGGGAAGTGGTGTTGGCGGTTGTTGATTGAAAAGGAGAGTTTGCGGTATAGGGTGTTATCAGCGAGATTTGGCGAAGAGGGAGGAAGATTGTTGGATGGTCGGAGGTCAGCCTCGGCTTGGTGGCGTGCTATTGCTGCCTTGCAGAGGGAGGAGTGGTTTAATTCTCATGTCGATAGATTGGTGGGGAATGGGAAAAAAAATAATTTTTTGGTCAGATGTTTGGGTTGGTGGGATGTTCTTTAGGGAAAGGTATAGCAGGTCGTTTGAGTCGGCGGTGGACAAATGGGTGTCTGTATATGTGTCAGTTGGGGTAGGGGGAGAATGGTGAGGTGTGGAAGTGGAGGATGAGGTTGTTTGAGTGGGAGGAGGAGCAGGTGGGGGAACTTTGTTTATTACTTCAAAATGTAACTTTGCAGGTTGAAAAGGAGGACAAATGGCTTTGGAGTTATCTATTATATGCATCAAAGGGACGTGGTTTCCCTTCTTGTTCATTGTGTATACAAGGAGAAAGTAAGGTTAGGATATTATGAGAGAAATGGAAAAATATATGAAGACTTTGTCAAGTTTTATTTTATATGGAAGGCACAAGCCTATGTTAGTTATATTTTCTCTTAGATATACAAGGATAACTTGTAATTCAATGCTCTTTCAATTACAATGGATGGTGGTTTAGTCCCCTTGATATGATAGGCAATAGTTAACTGTTATTTCTTTCATTGCTCTTTCTTATGTTTTCTTTTACCGATTTGTAAATATTGTACAACTTTTTTTGTTCTTTCTTTGCACACCTTGTGCTAGGAAAGACTTTTGGTGTTGATAATATATTCCATTTTAGTTTCTTCAAAAAAATATTGTTAGACCAAGACCAGACAATTCAATCTCAACTTTAGTAAATCAGATTGAAAATACAATCTCTAAACACAAACGGTCTGATGTTTGCGGAATTGAACCCCTCTACAACTGTCCTATAGTGTTCCAGTTGTGGAGATGTATGCACAATTAGATTAGAGAAAGTTAGATTTAAAAAGTTTTTCTTTCTAAATCGAACGGTTCCTAAAGTTTTTAAAATGGTGAACAATTGCTTGAATACATACAATAGGGGGATCGAAATTGTAATGAAATAAAAAAAAAAATTGAACAATACACTTAATGTGTAGATTTTTGTTTATAAATATTAGGGGTAAATTACTTTTTGTGTATTAATGTGTTTTTTTGGATAAAATGCAAAAATGTTTTCTTTTGTAAATAGACGAAATAACAAGTCAATGAGTAGAGGAATCGAGCTTTAAACGTCTGTTGTAGCGTCCAACCAAACAAATAATAAATTTTTATTTTCAAAATAAATTAGTATAACATATATTTAATTATTTGAAATCAGAAATACTTATTTATTAATTTTGTTAGGTCTGCAGCAATTTAACCTAATATTTTTTCCCCTCATTTGCTGTATTAGGTTAGCAGTAATTTAACCTAACAAATTCTATCTAAAAAATGCATTGCACCAGTTTCATTCCTATCCTCTTGCCTTTTTATTTTTTTTGATAATATTTTTTACACTTATTTAATACTAGAAAAATGCATCGCACCAATTTCATGTTTTTTTTTTTAACAATATTTTGTTAATTTTTTTTTTTTAAGGAAATATTTTGTACACATATTCTTATTTATTAATTTTGTTATGTCTGTATCTTCATTTGTTTGTTTTGCAGGTTAATTGTTATTTTCAACTTTTGTATTCCTCATTTCTAATATTGAATCATTCATTGATTTTGATCTTTGGTTTTTTGTTTATTCATTTAAGGACAAAATCGCAAGGGCTTCAAATTTCATTGCCAAACTCCAACTCTCGACTCTTTGTTTGGTACCATTTATACATGACCTTCAAATCAGGTATGATTCTCAAATTTCTTCAGTTAGTTTTATATTTTTAAATTGATTTTTGTGTTTATTTTAAGTTTGTATTCCTATTTAGTGATTTTTAATTGTTGATTACAAGTTTTTGTTGATTTCTGATTTTATTAAGCTTTATTCCTTTTCATCTGCTATGTGTGTTTTTAAACAATTTTAGCATAAAATTGCTATAAGAAGTTTTTAAGAATTTTTATTTTCACAGGTTTAGGGAGAAGTAGAGGAAAAAAGACTTCTAACCTTAACAGTATCTTAACAGTATTTTCGCAGGCATTTGGAGATTATTCTCTTCCTGTTGGTAAAATTCCCTTCTCCTCTGAGGAAACATGGTCACCCTCAAGTTCATATAATGCTAGATAACAATTATTCAGATAACTCCATTTAGTTTCATTTCACATATTGTTTTTTCTCTGCCTTATGAAACTGACATTGATCGTATATTATGCATGGCAGGGGAGGCTTTGGACTGCTTAGTGTCTATTCAAGCCAGACTTGGTAAAGATGACAGTGAGTTACTTGAGCTGCTTAGGAGAATCCTGATTATCCAAGAGAAAGGATTCAGACATGAGAGTTAGCAGGTTTTGTTTACCCTTAAAAAAATTGTATACTACTTAGATAAGTTAGGAAGAAAAGATGAAAAGCTTCCCCTGCATAGAAGGTTATCCGTGCTTAGGAAGAAATATAAGCATATGATTCATCAGTAAAGTGGTAGTATCATGTTTGTGATATTTTATTCTTCCTTAATGCATGAAGCATTTTGTCCATATGTTAATGTGCGTTGTCAGGGTTTTTACTTGAGTTTGTTGCATAAAAATTACGCTCAAGGAATTATGCTCATTCTACATGTTGTCTGTATAGCTTCATGTGCTACATATGTTGTCTGTATAGCTCCTTGCCTACTATCATTCTATACTACATTTTGAGAAATTTATTTGGAGAAAAATGATACTGCTCAAAAAAGTATGAAAAAAATAATGGTTATTAATGCACTGACATGTGTTTAGTAATAGTTTGAATAAGAACCATTATATACAAGATCTTTTTATGCTTTTCTTCTATTTATTCACGGGTGGAGGAACAATAACACCAAGCAACAAATATTGCACCAATGAAAGTGAAAATCCAGTAAACATAGAATTGATCACATTTATCAATGGCACGGTGGACATGGCCATCAACAAAGTATTTTACTAACTCGCTGCAAGGCTGCAAAAGGACAACACGACGAAGAGAACCATATAAGTCATTCCAAACGTTAATACTCCTACATCTCCGCCATTATGCAACACCTCCATTTGCTTCTCTCTTTCTCTCAGTTGGTGCCTTTATTGCATTAAACTTCTTTTTTATATATCTATTGAGGAAGTAGTTGGTTGTGGAGTTATTTTTGGTTGATGTTTTCATTTTGGTGTACTGTCATAACAGTTTGTGTGTGGCTGTTACACAGGAACCATTGCTGTTTGGGAGTGTACTGCACAGCTGCCGTGTTTTAGGAGGCTGATGTTGAGGCTTGGGTATGCTCAGCTAGGCTTAGAAAGGATGGGTTAGTTATGGCAGTGCCTACGGGTTGTTATTAGAATGGCTTTCCTATTTTCCTTGGTTGCATACACTAGCATCAGGATTACCTTTTTGGGTTATTAATATGGAGTTATTTATGTGGCAAGGTGGTTTTTGGTGTACCGTATATATGCGGTGCTTTTTGTATGTTTCATTCTTTTCGTTTTTATTCCCGAGTGGTATGGCTATCGTACAACTCGACACGAATAATATTAGCTGATTCAAAAAAAAAAAGATTCTTCTCTATAGTATTGAATCAACAAAGGTTTTTCTGTTTATTTTTTTGCATTCTTTTGTATCTTTCATTGTGAATTTTATTTTTGCAACAATTGAGAGGAAAAAAAAGCATAAGGAGGTTTGGTTTTGGATATTTTTATAACAAGCACATCTTATAAAAATTCAACAAGTTCAAGGTGTGATAAGAAAAATGGACCTGGTTCCATATATTATAGTTGTCGGTGATTCCATGTTTATACTTTGATATTTGGTTTTTCTCAAAAGTTGTTTCCAGGCTATTTTTGTAATAATATTAATGAAAGAATTATTTATGAGGATGTTTCCTGGAATAGATATTCCAGGTTGAGATGAATGGCTCACATACAATTGTGGAACTTGAAATGTAATTAGTATTGGTATTACCAAGGGATTAGGACTTCATATGTAGATTAGTAGACGCTATAAGCTGCTGCAACAATTTTGGGAATCATAGCAAAAGTGAATTTTAATAGAGTTTAAGTCATTTATGCAATGCTCCATATGTTGTTTACTTTTGGATGTCTATATTTGTTGGTTTTTGATGAAAAAATATGAAACTATTGGTTAAGGGGAATTACCACACTTTTTTTTAAATTGTACTTTAGTTCTTTTTTTAACAAAACTATATATATAAGTATATTTTTAAGACTTGATACCTATTAGATACCTTCATAGTGAATATATTACAATGCTCCGCACGGGTCATCAATCTAGTAGTATATATTTAAGAATATTTTTTAACAGTTCTTTGGTGGTCCTCTCCCTCCAATTCTAGGAGCATATCTCTTCCCCGTTGATATTTTCCTTGTTTGATATATTTTTATTTTTCAAAAAATAAATTCCACCTTTAACCAAAAACATTTTCCTTGCCCCATCACAATGCCTTCTTTTTTCGTGGCTCGTTAAATCTAGAACATAATACATGTAAAAAAAATAGATAATTCACTTTATTTTCACGTTGTTAATGACGATGCTACATAAAAAAAAATCTCAATATTGGGTGGGCTGAAAAATTCTGAAAGATCAAAGGGAAGGACCTTTAACTGAGTTGAAAATGAGAGATTAAACCTTTATTTAGACAAAATAGTGTATCAAAAGTGCATTTAAGCGTATCACATTAAATAATTCATTAGGTGCATGATCTACAACTTACAAAATGGATTTCGAGTTGAATGCAAAGAAGGTTGTAGATCACTATTACAAAAGCGACAATAACATCCGAGATGGAGCAATAATTGATGAGTGTAAGAAATGTTATAACTCATTTTTTGAAAATTATAAGATTGAGTTTAGTCATAGACAAGTAAATAAGGTCGTTGATGCTCTTGCACGAGAAGTCACATTCTTAACTAATTATCATTTATTTATTGATGTATCACCTTGTATTTAGACCTTAACGAGAAACTATAAACACCTTTCCTTAAAAAAAAAAAAAAAAAAGTCTCATTCAATCTTAAAAATATCTAACTCATAATGTTACATCAGCTTCAATTAGAATGGAATAGTCAACCACACGCAAGTTAAATTTCAGAATTCCAAGCACTTCCAAATACGTAAGTTTATTCAGCTACATCACACCTTGGAATTGCATAGAGAGGAAGGCCCTGGTCAATGTGAAGTGTGAACATGGTTCTATACGTCACATCATTTGTTTCATTTGCCAATTTAAACCGAAAAAAACGAAGTAGTGCCATTGACACTATTTTCATTTGCCTATAAGCAAAGTCCTTTCCTAAGCATATACGTGGACCAGCCTGCAAATATGAGAAATATTTAAATGTCAAGTAGAATTGTAAGAATTTTTCTTAAACTAAAAGGTATTGTTACGTAGCTCATTTGGTAATCTAAGAGGATATCAAAGGGACTTGAATTGTGTGCAGTGTGATTACACCAATTAGTCACATCTGAACATGATATGTCCAAATTTCAATGTAAATTTTGACTTTATTTAAATCTAAAACAATGAATTTAAAATTTGGACTGTTCGATCTCGATTAGACAGTCTAAATGTGATCAACTTTGTGCAGTCATGAGATTGTGACACTAATATCCCACTGAAAAAAGTTTCAAGAAGAAGATTCAGGGTTCAAATCCTGAACACTAGTATAACTACTGACTTATTAAGATTTTTGTCTAAAACAATTAGAAAATGTTATCCTAAATTGGAGAATGGTGACACTAACATGGAAAGATATGAATTTGAATGAAGATTCAGGTTGAAAGATTCCATCCTTGAGCCATCTTTCAGGTAGGAATTCTTCAGCATCATCCCCCCAAATGTAAGGCATTCTTCCCATAGCATAGGACAAGTAATACACTGTTTCCCCCTTATTTACTATGTATCCATCAGGAAGTATGTCATGTTCTTCTGCTGTCCTACCAGACTTGTATCACACACAACCAAAAAAACCATTCATTAAGAAACATAAATTTAATGGATGTTTTCAAGCAGTTTTCTAGAACTCACCATTGGTACAGCAGGATATAGCCTCAATGTCTCTGTTAGTGCTGCATGGAGATAATGCATTTTGTCAAGGGTAGCATCTGAAATATTTGTCACAAATTCATCTAAACTGAGGTTGCTTTCTTGGCTTGTAGAAGTAACATTTATCACTTCTTGTGCCACTTTTTCTTGTATAAGAGGGTTCTTGCAAAGCATGTAGAAGAACCATGACAAAGTGTTGGCACTTGTGTCCTTTCCAGCAATCATAAAGTTCAGAATTATATCCCTCAAATATTGATCTGTCATATTTGAAGGGTCTTTTTCACTTTCTAGCAAAAACCTTGAAAGTATGTCCTCTTTATCACTCTAATAAGAAATTAACCAAACACATACTTAATTTATTGTTACTAAGAGATTCGGCAATGCATAAAGAAATTTTACCAACCACAATTTGAACCAAAGAGTTTATCTAGTATAAAACATGGAATGGCACGGATATGTAGATACATGGGCCGTGAGTGGTCCTATGATTTTTGGTGTCATGGTGAATCACTATAGTTGTACCCTTTTAATTATTTGAATGTCTTTCTTCTTTTATTTTTTGTTGCAAAAGATTCGTTTATAATTAAGATTCTCTAAAATACATTTTCAATATAATTAATCAAAACAATTTAAAAAGAAATATATCTATATAGTACTAAGTAAAAATAAGTACCAAAGTATTAAGTAAAAATAATTATTTTAGTGCCCCTAAATTGTGCCTTGGACTACCGTCCGTCTTGCCCACCCTCATGCATGGCCACCCCTGCGTAGATGCTACTTATGTCCAAAATTTTGGACACTTACACATATATAAAAATTGAAATTCAAAATAACCACTATATGAGTACTAAGAAGAAGATGAACCATATATATGTGCGCACAAGATTTCTCACAAAAATTGTGTCAAAAATGTGGGAGGTGTGTTTATAGAAAGAATAAAATATTTATTTTAGAACGCTTGTCTGAAGTGTCGAGTATCGGTGTTGAACATGTAGACACTTCTAAAACTAGGAGTGTTAGTGTTTCATTGGAGTTGGTGCATTATCTAATAAATGAAATAGAATCAATTCAAACCATACATGTAATGGAAGTTATGGAACTTACAAAATCCTTTTGCATTGATAAAAGTCCCCTTCTGGTCTTAATTAGACTATGAACAAAATCATCAATTATTTTGATATTCTTCTTTAGGGCAGCTTCTGATCCAAAGTTAAGAACCCTTTTCAATTTCCACAAGGGGTCCAAATAGCGTTTGAATACAAAAGCATTTGAATCATTAAAGGCCTTCATGAAGATATTTGCTTCTTTGCTTGATTTCTCTAAGCAATTCAATTCCACTCCAAACCCAACTTTGAATATGGAGTCCAAAGTGCATTTCATTACTATATCCTACAAAAAGAAATTAAAGAAAAAAAAACTGCATTCATATATTGCTCTATATTAGAGTCGTTCTTGGGGTGCAAACGGCTTTACTGAGCCAAGCCTCCAAAATTCGGGGGCCTAGTTTATATATATATATACACACACACACACACATACACTGCATGTAAACGATTAATATATAAAAATAGTGTGACATAAATTTCACATTCGCCGTATCGTCCCAGCGGTTCAAGAGCGCGTTTTCGGTGCCTTGGTCATGGGTCCAACACCCATGATTCACTTCTTTTATTAAAAAATGTTTTTATTTATTAGGAATCTAATTTTACTTGAGAATCGAGTCTTCAATTAAGTAGGAACGACCCTGCTCCATATTGCACCATAGTAAAATAACAAATGATTTTTTATTCAAAAATAAATTAGCATTTGAAAATAACAAAGCATAAAGTAACTTCTGGCTTTCCTATATACTTGCAGTAATTAATTAGTGTCCACTTCAGAATTTAAAATGTTGATAGTCATTGATTTAGAAATAAACAATGTAATGGGGAAAACTATTTCTTATATGTGTATTGTATGGATAGCATGTTATTTACATCTAGATCTTGAGATCTCAAGTGTGGAGTAGATATATGGTTAATATATATATTCCAGTGCACAAATTTGAATTTTACGGAATTTGTGGAGGTAGAAGTCAAATTGTCAAAATTGAGGGTAATGGAGTAAAAAAGTTCTTACTTGAATATCAAAGACCAATCCTGCATTTGAAAACTCCAAGACAACTCTAACTAACTTAACAGCATTCTTTCTGAAAACATTGCAGCTAAAATCTCTAAGAACTCTTGTAGAAAACTCAAAACTAGCAAGCTTCCTTTGGTGCCTCCATTTAGCACCATCAACAGCAAAAATCCCATCACCCAAAAGATCAAATATAGTATCATGGTTAAACTTTCCTTTGGAGTATTTATGGAATTGTGTTTTGAGTATATGTTCAACATTTTTTGTGTCACATGTGTAAATCTTGGATTTCTTAGGAGCAAGAAGCCTAAAAGTTGGATTGGTTTGAGCTATTTTTGTGAAATAATGGAAGAGTGTTTTGAAGTTGATGAGTTGGTGGAACACTGTGCCTGTTACTGGTGGGTACTTTGGGTTTCCTATGGATTGTCCTATGAATGTTGTGAGTGTTATAATTGAGATGAGAAGAAAAAGACATAGAAACAGAATTGATATGAAATAAAACATGACCAAGAACAACATGTTCATCTTAATTTGCTTAGTGTGAGTTTGTGTTTGTGTTTGTGAGAGAAATTATGAGATGTGAGCATTTTAATGTTGCTTAATTAAGTGAAGATTAATCAAAAGAAAAATGGCTTAATTGCACTTTTCACCCCTATCTTTTGCCAATTGTGCGATTTTGCACCCCATGTTTTTAAACGAGCGATTTTGCACCCCATCATTTTCCCCCTTTCTGATTTGAAGGCCCCTCATGTGTTTTAGTGATGATGTGTCTGATTTTGATGACGTGTCTTCATTTAATGTTTGCCATGTGT
>Ga0315915_1001548_pt1 | contig 27995 bp, 21 predicted proteins | sample MpolbnodulesMG_FD_207738 | JGI IMG/M metagenome (GOLD analysis project Ga0315915, IMG submission 207738) | Medicago polymorpha root nodule microbial communities from Los Angeles, California, United States - branched nodules | ecosystem: Host-associated > Plants > Roots > Nodule | place: USA... | reverse complement strand
GACATGTTAAAAACAATAATGTGGTATCAATTATTTTTTGAACAATCAATAATGACATTTATAATGTCTACAATATCTAGTCCTATTTATAAGAAAAAATTAAGTCAACAGGAGTTTAAATATTTGGGTGTTTGTTTCAAGTTTATCAAATTTATTCCTAGAAACATTCCTTGGAATATAAAGATGAGAATTTTATTCCGAGGTATTTAGGAAAAATATGTTTAGTTAGCTTTATAATATTCATAGAAACCATAAAAATAGGGATTATAATAGCTAACTATTTATGAATTTATTCCCATCTCCATGAGAACTTTATTCCCATCCTTTTCCTTGGGAAATTTTTTCTATTCCCAGGAACATTTTATACCCTCGAATAAAATTTAGTAAACTTTTAACAAACATATGCATATATATTCCTATCATTTTATTCCCGGAAATCAACAAATATAACTTGAAACAAACACACCCTTTAAAGCAAACATATATTTACTTTTAGCAAACATATATTCACTTTAGCCTAAAAGTAAAAGTGCACTTTCTATTACTGTTTGTGACAACAGTAATAGTTTGAGCCATTTACCTCAGAAGAAGTTGAAAGTTTTTGCTGAAAATTACAACAATTTATTCTTAAGTTGGTTCAGCTTCAAAACTAGCTTTATTTGTTTCCTTTTCTAGGTCAATGCTTATGATTCTGTTCGTACTGTTGATGCTCTATACCGTCACAAGTACTTTTTGACAGCCTTTTCTGGTTTACATCTTGATGTTCAACCTTCCTCAAACAAGACCATTTAGAAAAGTGATAATGCATGTAGCCTCTCTGCTTCTGCCGATGTACTTAGGGAAAGAAACTCTGGCCTTGATAATGTGCACAAAGTGACAATTCTTAATTTTGCACATGAAGATGTGGATCCTGAAATTAAAGCTTGTGATAGGAATGAAGGATGCACGTAAGACAGATTAGGGTCGTCAAGATGTAATCTTGTTTAGCCTTCATTGTGTTGGCTTTGAGGGTGTGGATTTAGTCCCACATCAGATAGATAAGACTCTTGAGAAGAGTTTATAAACAGAAGACACTCCTCACCTTACAAGTTGGTTTTGTAAGGATGAGTTAGACCCCAAATTTCAACATATATGAATATTTTGTTCTTTGATTAGATTTATTTAATTTTCAATTTCTAAAAGGAGTTGCTAGTGAGTGTTGTTGGATACTAGCTTTTTGCACTAGTCCAAATCAGATGACAACAACAAATTGGAAAACTATCAATTTTTAAATATAAATAAAAGTGAGAAAATATTGAATGACATGCAGAGGCTGACAGCTGTACTAAGTTTGAAAACAAGAGTCTGGTGGTTTGCAACCCAAGTTATAATATCAATATATACTACAATGTTTACCATGCTTTGTTAGACTTTCTATTTAAATGGAAGGTTAACATGAAATTTATTAAAAGAGTGTAGAGTTTACATTTAGAATTTTACATCCTATATACTGTGACCATATGCTACTGTCAATACCTGGCAACACCAAAAATGCTGTCACGAATGATATAGCAGCCAATTTGAATAAAATTTCTTCTACAAGATTCATTCCACTAAACATACTTGGGACATTAATACTACAATGAGAACTAGATATAGTACATATATTTGAGAATACATGAGACCTCACAATCAGATCAAACTATCTATCCTTCCCTTATTTTTCAAAGAAAACTTGACAATTGACATCAAGATCTTGAAGTTGTTTAAATTGATTCATTCCTAACATGATTCTTTTGCTGCTGCTGCTTGTGTTGTTGTTGCTGATATAGATTTCGAATTAAGTCTTGTAATTTCTCTCTCAAGCACTTCTTGCTCCATGTATATGTGCCATCCACCATATAAATTAGGATGTATTAAAACTCAAAATATTCATGTATTGGCTTAGGTGGGCACTGAACAACTTGAAAAGGGGCAGAAAATGTAGGACTTTGCCATCAGGTCAATCACACAAACAAACGTGAAATATCTGTAGTTCAAAGTTATATATTTTTTTGTTAAAAAAAAGGTATATATATTTTGAAGGTTCGACTTGAGGGTTTTTGAATTTGATGATTTTGATTATTTTCTGTTGATAACATTTAAAATGTATAGTTTCTCTTTCTTTCTTTCTTTTTCTTTTTACAAAAATGTATAGCTCCTCTTAAAAAAACTTATAAAATGTATAGGATTTTTTTAGAAAAAATATATGTTCAAATTTATAGATTAACTACGTCGTCTATTAATATAAGATATTTATTTTTTGAAAGAATATAAGACATTTTTAGAAGGTCTTGAATTTAACTGAAGCCCAGATTTGCATAATATATAAGATATAAGATTATTATTGTCTTTATTATTTAAAATAATGTCATACTGTTTTTAAGCTATTTCCGTAACATATCTTGTAGAGTGTTTGAAAATCAGTTGAAAACTTTTCTTAGTATTAACTTGGTTTTTACATTAGGTTCAAACAACATTTTTTAGAATTTTTTTTGATGAATAATACCAGATAGTTACTGTGAGAGGTTTCAATTGTGGTATAGTTCATTGGCTAAGAAGCATTCAGCTTCCTTTTCAAAGTATTAAAGCAAAGCTACTAGATATATAATAGAGAAGGAAAGACTCAGAAGATTTGGGGCTTGAATATTATTCGTGCCATTTTCAATAGATTTACGGATCACGGTAAATGTGTCCTGAGACTCTGGTATTCGTGCCATTTTCAATAGATTTTCAAGAAGCCTGAGACTCTGGTAGCTCCTGCCACTGCACCAACACTGGTTGTTTGAGTCCTGAACCAGAATGGACAGTCCTGCAGCCTAGAATTGCAGAAGGGAAAAGGTTAATGAGTGTGTTAGTATGAAGGGATCTGTCGATGGGGAGGTCCAACGAAGAGTTTAAACTTCGAAATGCAAAAAAATGGATGGGTTTTGGCATTTGAAGACAGCTCTAGTTCGTATGCTGCAGGTCCAATGACCTCAAATCACATAATGCGCTCAATTGCTGCACCTCAGAAGATAACAGTATCGTTATACTCTCAACACAACTTACAAATTCCCTGCAAGGAATTATAGATGGAATGTCAAGAAAAGCAAACTAAATTTGCAGATATAGCCTACAAATTACTGAGGATCATCACAAATTGTCTTAAAAAAAAAATCATTTTCATGATCCACATGAGAGTAATTTCTCTTTGATTTTTCTTTAAATCAGAATTTGAGACTACATTTTGTTCCTTATTTTGAGATGATTTTCTAATCCTCACTTTTTCAAGGTTGCTGTATCCCTACATCTTTATCTCGAATTCCAATTGATACACGTAAAATTTAAAGGTTGCACAAAATAAAATACATTGAATAACATATGAATGAATGGTTTTGAGTAAGAATCAAGATGAACTTTTTTTCATAAATCAAAAAGAGGTATGCTGAAACCTCAAGAATCATACATGGAGTATAAGTAAATCAACAAAAGAATAGATGAAAATTTTCTCAAGAAAATAATTATGAGAGAATTGTTACATCCTTGAGTACTTATATAGCCAATTAGACCAACTAACTCCTAATTAATCTAACTAATGTAACTAACTAAAATACTTTGCTCTATTCTTTCTCTATAATCAACTTCGGTCTCATTCATTCCATTATATCCATGACGGACTTACACCCAGTAATTAACATTGTTATGCCATACATAACTGATCCCAAATTGTTGTCACCAGCTCCAAAACTTGGTGATTTTGTGAGTGACTGTTTGTTTTGAACCATGTAAAGAGAAAATATGAACACAGACTGCAGATGAGATTCCAACAAGAAGGACATTTAGAAATGGTGCTTGGCTGATGAGATGATTTTCAGGCGAGAGCAACTTTGTGATAAAAATAATTGTGTGTTCCTGCAAACGAATTTGATTGCTGCAGGCATTCACATAGCAAGGCCAAAAGTTACCAGCATTGCCGTCTTGACATTCCAGATACAATGCTCACTGTTTTACCGAATCCACCCATCCCCAAGGATGTTGCTCCACATAGTTGTGGCCGATCTTGGTGATTTTGTGAGGAGGCCAAACCAAACCAAAGTTTGTTTGACATATATATTGGTGAGTGATTGTGTTTTTTTGACTTTTGAACCAAGACAAGAGCTTTGACTGATAATATGCTCTTTGAACATATATGTGAGTTGAGTTGAGACAAGAGAATGGAATGCGAGTAAGCGAAAACAAAATAAGTAAGATAATAGCATATTGTGATCCAAAAACCAACAATAAGTAAGTGAATGAATGAGAAAGAGGAGAGGATATGAGTGAGTTAAATAATGGGATGAAGGAAGGAATGTTTGGTGAATGGGTTAATCACAAGAAAAAGGAATGTGGTTGAATTCCCACCTACCCAACTTCCTTAGCTTAATTATTAGGCCCCACACTGTAATCATATTATGCAAATTAAAGCAAACCAATTAACCTGATTCATCATGAAAAGGACCCATGACATTGACATCAGCATCTTTTGGTCATTTTCACAAATAAAGGGAGGTTCAGTTCAAGGCCAAACACTGTTATTTTTAATGATTTCAATCTAATAGTGCCTTCAGGAAGAGTTTTGCCTTGGTGGGGCACAATGGTTATGGTAACAGCTCAATGATCTCACTTATACTTAGATTTTATGGTCTGAAATCTAGGAAGGTGATTTTGTGGTTATGATCATGGTGGCAGTTACACTGTCAAACTTGATGTTGCAGCATAATGCGAGCAAATACAGTCGCAATTGCTGTTGTGAAGTCGTTGCAGAGACCTCTAAACCATTTATATTGCATCTTCAATAGCAGTTACCGCAATTTAGAACTTCTCTGAGCATTGAATCATTGACTACAAGTATGTGTGTATAATATGTGTGAGCTAGTATTCACCAACATGATTCTAAATTGTGGTCGCGATTGTGGTTATGTCACAAATCTTGATGTTTTGGCAAGATATGGGCAAATGTGATAGGTGCAGCTGCAATACCGTTGAAGAGATATCTTAAATCTTAAGATATTGTAGCTACAATTGCAGTTGCGGACTGCAATTTAGTATTATGGTAACCAATAATGTAAAACATTCTTGTAACAATGACACATCAAATGTTTACATGAAAAGACATCATGGAAATGAATTTGAAATCCTTAACGAAGCAGATAGGTCTTGTGCAACAAGAGCCAGCTTTATATACAACATCAATTTTCAAAATCATTCTTTATGGAAAAGAAGCATCTGAATCAGAAGTGATTAAAGCAGCTAAACTAGCCAATGCTAATAATTAGATTGGTGCACATCTTGAAGGCTACTCAACAAAAGCATGTGAGACTGAGAGACGAGTTCAACACTCTAGTAGCCAAAGACAAATGGTGGCCATTGTCAGTTGATGCAAAGATCATTGAGCAGGACACTCATTGAAGTCTAGCTTGTAGGAAATAAAAATGCAGTTTATTTCAAATTAGGAACTTGAATATTCTAGATGACATAACAAAATGACTAGCATGACTTTTAATATTTGCTGCCACAGTTAAATGAAATGATTTTGTTACTATAATAATTTAGACTATTTGGATTCACTAAATTCAGGAGGATTAAAAAGTTAGGTAGGAACCGACAAAGTTAATTTAGTAAAAGAGGTTAACCTTCCACAAAATGGTGAACCAAAGTTTAAATCATGGTCGAGAGAGATATATTGAATAGAATTAAAAAGAACCTTTAAAAAACAAAACAAAAAATAGCAAAGAAAGAAATAATATAATATTCATATTAACCCATTTTTCCTTGAAATATATTATTCAATGAAAATTCTTTAATTGACGTATATCGATGTTGTATCTGAATTTCATGCACGCATCGGAATCATGTATTCACACGTTCGGAATAATCAAACCATCTACCATATAGGATATGTAAGAGAAGAGTATTATACCTATCTTTCTATAAGAATAAAAGTTCAACTATTTATATAAATTATAAGTTGTTTTCATAAGTTCTCATAACGAATATATGAAATAAGCTTGTAAACATACCGTAAGTAGTTTTCATAAAATAGCATAAAAAATTTCTCAATGGTTTATACTTATTTGATAAGTTCAAATAATGCAAATTCTGAACTTATAGAAAACCTATAAAAAAAACTACGATTCAATTGGAATCAAAGTTTAAGTGTTTATTGAACAACATTTTTACTTAAAATAACAGGTTAAATGGATCGGGCCGACTGATCGAGCCCAATTTGCCACCCTTAACTAGTCTTTTAATATAATTTATTTCCCATAACAATTAATTTAAGGGTAGTGTTAATTTGTGCCTTTAGAGCACATGTTAAAAAACATAAAAGAAGAAACATTCTCTAAAATTTTGTGCATTTAAATGATTAAAAAGTTACATAAGTTTTTTTTTCTATATTTGAATAACGCACAAGTTACCATTTCCCTTAATTTAAATAAAAATAAAATCCTTCGGTCAAAATAAAATAAAACCCTATATAAATAAATGGGAAACCCCTCACACTTTCACTTCGTATTCTCACAGCAACACGAGAAACGATTTTGGATTTAGGTTTTCGCTCTCGCCATCGCCATCGCCATCGCCGATTGAAATCATTCAATCTCCTCCTCCGATTTAGGGTTCCGCCGATGACTTTTTCCCCCAAAGTTGAATCATCGTTTTCATCCGTTCGTCACCGTTCATATTTTATGAACCTTGGCAAGCTTTGGTGTTCCTTCAAAAACTTCTTTCGTCACTGGACTTGATCACTAGGGTTTCGCTTTTCTCTCTCTTTAATCTCTCTCTTTTTTCTTTCATAATCAATTTTCTCTCTTCCGATTTCATAATAACACACTTGTTCACGTTATAGTAATCGTTTTCTGAGTTACGAGGTTTCGATCAATTTTTTTTACGACTGAGGTTGTTTGTTCGCTACGACAACAAACAACCTCGGTGTTGGATTTGAATTCTGTAATTTTGTTATTGATTTGATTCGATGGCTATACCGAAATTGGGACCGGGGTTTCGATTCTCTCCAACTGGAGTTGAATTGATCAAATATTTCCTCAAAAGGAAAGTCATGGGGAAAAAGTTTCATAACGATGTCATTGCTGAACTTGACATATACAAATACGCACCTTGGGATCTCCCAGGTAGTTAATTTCACAAATTTTGTATCATAGATTAATTTCTAAATGTGCTTTTATAATAAAGTTTTGTTGTGTTTGTTTTTTCAGATTTATCTTATCTCCAGAATGGGGATTTGGAATGGTATTTCTTCTGTCCGATAGAGAAGAAGTATGGAAGTGGGTCGAGGATGAATCGGGCTACGGAAATAGGGTTTTGGAAAGCTACCGGTAAGGATAGAGCTGTTCAACAGAATAATCAAACTGTGGGGATGATTAAAACACTGATATTTCATACTGGAAAAGCACCTTGCGGGGATCGTACTGATTGGGTTATGCACGAGTATAGGCTTGAAGATAAGGACCTAACTGATAAAGGAATTGTTCAGGTGTGTGTTCATTTATTTGCTATATGATTTGTATTGATAAAAATATTATGTGCTTTATTAGGGAGACATATATGTGTAAGTTAGCATTTTGATATGTGGCAGTTTTGTAGTTGTGCCTTTGATTGTGGATGCACATAAAGATATATTGTACTCGTAGTGTTATGCTATTGGCATCTATCTTTTTCAATGTAGACTGTAGTAGATAATATAATACATTAATCTGTTTTTGATTCATAGATATTACATTGGCTTTTATGTCTCCACCTACTATGTATGTCACTAATGGGAGTTGCATTTTAAAGGTTGAAGTGTGGAGTTCTCATTGACTGCAATTTAGTTCATGATAATTTTGCATGCGCATGTATAGGAGAATCCTTGAAATAGAAATATGTTATTTCATTGGATTAGTTCAAACAAATGAATTGTTGATCCTCCTTGCCTTATAAAGTGCATATTTTACTTTTGTTGAATCCTTGAAATAGAATCATGTTAATTCATGTTTTGACTAACACCCAAAATGAGATTTGCTGTTTTTACATGATGAAGTTGGTATCCCTTGCATATTTTAATCATTTGATTGATAATTTTTCTGTCCTGTTCTCATCGTGAATACATTTTTAACAAGCTCTTTTGGTTTGTCTTTTTAAATCACAGGATTCCTATGTAATATGTAAGGTATTTCAAAAGGAAGGTCCTGGTCCCAGAAATGGTGCACAATATGGGAGACCATTTAATGAGGAAGACTGGAGTGACGATGAAGTAGGAATACCGTTTGCTGAGCCGGCTGTACTAGCTCCCACTTTGCCTGTGACATCTAATAGTTTTGTTCTAAATGACCAGAATCTCCATGCTATTGGATATAATGGTTCAATATCTATGTCATGTCAATCTGGATTGGTGCCTTCTCCCGATCCAGCAAATTCATGTCAAACAGGATTACTGCCTTCTCCCGAAGTTCCGCCTTCTCCCTACCCTGCAAATTCATGTCAAATAGGATTGACGCCTTCTCCAGACCCTATGAATTCCTGTCAAACAGGATTTATGCTGTCTCCCGACTCTGCAAATGCATGTCACATAGGATTTATGCCGTCTCCCGACCCTTCAAATTCATGCCAAACAGGGTATATGCCGTCTCCTGATCCTGCAAATGAATGTCAAATAGGATTTATGTCTCCCGACCCTGCAAATTCACATCAAACAGGATTGGTGCTGTCTCCCCCCAACCCTGCAAATTCATGTAAAACAAGATTGGTGCCTTCTCCCGACCCTGTGGATAATTCATATCATCAAGCTGTTAATAATGATGACATTTTATCAATGCTTGCTATGTTCGACGACGACATATTGCCTGAGGTATGCTTATCTGTTTCTTCAACCTGCTTTTTTTTTTTTTTTTGGAAACAGTATGATGTTTCTTTTTTATGTCTGGTTTTAGTGTTTTCTACTCTTGTAGGCTTAGTGTTTTAGCTATCCCCTGCAGTTTGCATTGTCTCCTCATAATGTTAATGCCAGTTTACTAAATGATTGTGATATATATAGTGATTCTTGATTTCTTTAAGGTTAACTGAATGCTGACATTATTTTTGGCCAGGAAAACAATGCTGAAGGTGCACTATCAACTGACTTTTTTGATGGTTTGGGAGACCTGGATTGCTTGGGACCTGTTGGCCAGAATGCTGACTTTAGCACATACGGAATGCCTTTTACGGGTGATGACGACTTGGATTTCATGGAGTTGATTGATCTAGACTCTGAGATGTTCTGGCAGAGTGCTGCTGAACCAAAGTTGGACCCAAAATAAAGAAATTTTCATTGGTCCTTTTGGCATGATATTTTCTGACGACTGAGCGTCCGGCTTAATACTTTGGCACTATTGCTGCAGTGCTGGCCAGAAGGCGATTTGGTCATTGGCACATATGGATAAAGAGACAATGTTTGAATTGGGCTGCCTTTATATATATTTTAGTAGTTAATAAATAACTGAATTGTGATTTGGGTGCCTTTCCTTTGATAATTGTCTCAGAAAATCGTGAATGAACACGCTCTTGGTGGCTCAAGATCAATGATTTATATTCAAATGTTTAACATTACAATTACAATTCCGATTTTGTGCATACTTTTTTCACTTTAGAACCTTGTTTGGAATTTTTGTTTATATTAAGATTGATTCCATTATATCTTGAAATTGTATCCAGAGGTACAAGAAAGTACCAAAATAAATATTTGAGAAATGCCAAGATCATACTCTCTAACAAACTCTTCTAATACACTCCAAGTATAGTTCAACATGTCATTCAATTTTTTTACTCAATAACTTGCTACTGGTTTCATGTTTCAACCATTTATTATTTTTTTGTTTTTGACTAAAAAATAGCTTTACATCTTTCTGTGTACTTCGACATACCAACCACCATCTCTTCAAGTTCAAGGATTACATCCACAACCAACAACCGTAATTTTCAATATTATTTCTTAGGTGAAACTTTTTTTGGAATGTATACTCATGTGAAACTTCCACAGTTAATTAATGCAGATTTTTTATTTTTTTTTAAATTTTTTTTAAGCCTATACTGTGTATATAGTGTATACAAACTCAGCTATTTTGTTGTAGACATTCTATGATTCTAATATTTAAAAGGTTACCAGGGACAAGTCTGGAGTTAAGTTTAGGAGGGACTAAACTTAAAAGTATATTAGGCGAAGAATTTTTTTTTTTAATGCACAACTTAAAGGAAAATTAAGAAGCTATAAGATGTATCTGAAGTTAATATTGTCAAACAAGTATAAAACAAACATGAAGAAATTTTCTTCATGCTTGTTTTATATTGCTCAGTTAAAAGGCTATTGTGGAGTATTTATCATGATCTTTTCAGAGGCAAACAATATGGATTTCATTAAGTTATTGAACAAATAGATTCTCTCTCTTCCATTAAAATGATTGAAGATGGTGCATGTTTCATGTCTTTTTCATCATTTATTGTCTCGGAATAAGGTGTTATGTCCTTTGTCATATGATTTTTGATGTTAACATGGTTCTCGTTAATTTAATCAAGTGGTTAACCTTGATAAGTATAGTCCAAGCCTGTTCCTTTAAAGATGTTTAATTTAGTTCTAGATTATCTACCTTTGCTCATCTTGGGAGATTAAGCTTGTAAGAGTATTTCTTTTCCTAAATGTTTCTAATTTGCTTTGAACATTTGACTCATTTTATTCACAAAACAAAATTGTAGAAAATTAAGTGTTTAAGTCTCAATATATAGTGCAAAACATATGAAATATATAATATCTTATAAAGTTCACAAAAAATAGTAACATACTAGTGTGTAAGGAAAATTGAAAATTCTTGGGGGAAACCATGGCTTCTGCAGGTCCCCTTTCTAGTTCCATGGTATGCACGGGTAACGTTATATTAAATAAAAATAAGTATAATAAAACATGACTAGCTCTCCTTAAAAAAAAATAGACTAACTCATCGATTCAACCTGTTTGATGCACAATCCTTTTGCCCACTAATTCACCAACTGCTGCAAGCAAGTGCATACTCGACCAATAGGATGCAGAAGAGAAGTAACTTTAAGTCAAAGAAGATGCATCCTTATTGAACTCAAATAAACCATGATAAAGTAGCTAATGCTACTAGAATTCAGATCTCAAAACTGAAGAGATTAGAATTCTAAAACAAAACAGATTCAAGATATGGTGCACAACATCAACGTTAATAGAAACAGACGTTTTAGTAGATGTTACTGAAGTTGGACTCTTGAATGAACCGAAAAATTCCATTGGTCTTTTTGAAGGAAAGTTTTGGTCTCAACAAAAGCGTTTCTTTGGATATAATCAATTGAAACCACAAGTGACTGACCCGTCAGTGAGTTCCCCTCCCCATCGACGTTCATATGCCCCGTCATTGTTTAGTAGGAGGGTTCACCGCTGCTCTCCCTGCATGCGCTACTAGTCATGGTTTGTCTGTCTAGTCAGACCCTATTTGCATTGCCAGCCATATCTACACAACAAAAAATATAAAGAAAAAAAAATCAATGATCTCATTCATACATTTTATCAAAATATTTGGAGTGCAAAATATGCATTTTTGGTTCACTATGCTATTTCAAATTTAAAATACCATATTGCACTTAAACTAAACAACACTTGCAGTGTAAACATGCAAGCATTTAACATATGACCAAAAAAATCAACAATTTCATAAACCTTAAACACTAATATATGACCAATTTAAACAAAAAATATTTAACATACAAAACTAAAAATATCGAGAAATGTCGTTGTCAATGTCAATTTAAACAAGTAGATTGATGAGTTGCTTGATTTTGAAGAAATTATATGGAGGTTGGTTTGTGCTTTAACCAACAATAGGAGTTGTTGTTGTTTTGGGTATAAGACCATTATACAACGACAGTAGACTAGGCTCATCAATATCAATTAATAAGTCAGCTGTTATAAACATAACGTTATGTTGTATTGTGTCCTGTATGGGACATTTATAAATCCCAACATGATATAATACTTAGTTTCTGTCATCAAATTTGTGTCTCAACTATCATGAAAATCACTTGTATTGAATCAAATGAAGCCAATTAAATAAGAATCCATAATATGATGTATGTGTATTTTAGTCTAAAAATAATTAAAGATGCTTGACAAAATAAAAAGAAGAGTTAATTAAGTGGATGGTCTCTATGAATATCTTTAGTTTCATTTTTGTTGGAATAAAATTGGATTTATACAATACCTCTATAATTTTGATGATAATAAAGTATCAAAGAACAATTTGATATGTTAATATATATTCAAGTGTGCAGGACCTTAGATGAAGATTCATAGTATAAATCAAATTTCAATCCTGAAGAATATATATACAAAGAGCTTTTGGAAAACAAGGGAAGCTGAAGATTTGTAGACTCTGAAGACCACCCGACTCTACCAGACTCTGAAGATCACCGGACTCTGAAGACCATCGAACTCTGAAGACCCTGAGGGACCTAGAAGCCACGCCAGACTTGTCTTCTTCTGTAGCTGTCTCTATTAGACTCCGATAGTACAATTTGTCTTCTTCTAATCTCGTGGAGATACAAACAAAGAACTTCAAAGACAAAAGAATGAACAAATAATTCCAGTTGCAACAAAGGAATTTCAAATGTCCCATCAACGACATTATCCATATCAGGCAATATACCAACGTCTTTGATTTGAAACTTCTCAGCGACTTTTAATGCGCTGGAACCTCTCTAACGTTTCTCAAATCCTTATAAGAAGCTGAAGACTTATACAATAAAAACGAGACTATGCAATTTTATAAGTGCCCTTACTCCGTCAAATTCAAAAGCGGATAGAAACATTTATAAATTTTTTATTAAGTTCATATCTTAGAAATTCTAAGTTTTAAGAGTATGCTTTGTTTGTAATTGTTTACACCTCTGATTGTATATCAAGTGTAAGAAAAACTCTATTATTTGTAAGCTCTAAGAAGTCTCTTTCAATTGTGATTGAACATTTAGAAGTCTCTTGCTTGTGTGCTTGGGCATATGCAGTCTCTTTGTTGTGTCCTTAAAGCATTTGTAATCAGTTGTGATTATAGTAAAAATCTCTTGAAAGTGCAAGAGAACTAGACTACTCCTGAATTGTAGGAGGAACCGGTATAATTGATTTGTGTCTGCTCTTTCTTTATCTTTGTGTTTGTTTTACACCGTTGCTATCAGATTCTGAGCCAAACTCTTAACACTTCATACTCTGATTGTTAAAACACATAGAAAAGTTTGAAATTGTAATTGCGTTTTATTGTTATTTTATTTTTTTCTAAAAAAAAAAACTTCGGTCCTCAGCAATCTCGGCTGCGGCGTCACTGATTACAGTGAAAACGAAAACAGTGCAATAGAAATTTACTCTCAACACCTCACATTTCCACTAGGATTTTATTTAACTAGTTTTGGTCTATGAAGTCCGGATACTCCAAAACGGATACTCGCAGATACGTACCCACGAAGTATCAAAATTAATTATTTTAATTTTTTTAAAAAATTGATCAGATACTTAAAGGATACTCCACAGATACTTATAAGATACTTCAAAGTTATGTATCCTATGAAAGATGAAGAATAAAAGTGAGACACTGTCGTGAAAATTCAATGGAAATGTATATGATTCAATTTTATAAGAAAACTTTAAATTTTTTTATTTTGATCAAAAGTATTATTTTTTAATAGTTATGAATTTTATAATAATATAATAATAAAGAGTAATCAATGCTGGTTTTCTTCAAGTATTTTACATGCATATAAGTTTTAGTATAAAACTTTTGTTAAAATATCTTAGGCGTATCATATCCTAAATTTGAAAATTTTTGCACATCCTCATAATCGTATCGTATCTGCACCCGTATCACATATACAGGCATCATTTGGTTGTTTACAAGCTAAGTTAGTACTTTTTGCATTCGATTAAGTGGACTCGACAATTGTAGTTTCTAATATTCTAATAAATATATTTTTTTGCATAATTTTTTTTTTACAAAAATAAAAAGATATTCATTCATTCAAATCGATAGATTACATCAGATACAAACACCGCTAAAAACGTAAAGGGTGAATCTGCGAACAAACTCACAGCACCCAAGTTAATAGCATAAAACGGCAAAATGCCTACAAATAATATGATAAAACCTAAGTCACCAAAATTCACATGCTTCCAGATCTTCAACGTTGACGCCCAATCATTGTTGGTTGAATTTGTAATTGACTGATGCCGATCTTTCAATAGTTGAACACCGCGACAAGACGCGAAATCAAATGTCGCACAAGACGACGAACAACACAACGCCGCAAAAAGACGACGAAATCACAAAAAAAAACACAAAAGAAAAAACTTGATATATGTGAAAACCACTTATTTAGATTGAAAGAAAAGGGAAAAAAAGATGTTGAGGGGTGATTCTAGGTCAAAAAATGACCTAAAATCACCCCTCCTCGATGAAAGAAGGAGAAAGAAAGTTTAGAGAGAAGTTGGAGTTTCTCTCACTAGAAAGACCCTACCCCTTTTTGCTTTTACCAACTAGACAATGAGAATAGATCATACGGAGAAAATTGATTTTCTCACATGTGTTTTTTCTTAAAAACATATCCACCGGTAAGAACCACCATTCGATCTTTTCGATAGTAGTTAACTACCGTTTCACATATACAACTTAAAAAAACTCTAACGATAGTTAACAACCGTGGAACATGAAAATTGATTTTTATGTAGGTTTGAATAAATGTTCATGCAGGTTTGAGTCTTTCTATACAAGTAAAAGGTTTACAGGTTTGAGTAAATGCTCGTGCCTGCTAGCTAGTGAGGCTAAGAGTCCGTTTAATGGTCAGGATAGGATAAAAACAAGATATGATATAAAGCTGGATAGAGTAGGATATGATAAGTATATGATAAAATCAATCCTATCATGTGTTTGATGCGCACATGATAACAACAGAATATCATTATAATTAAATGAAAAAATTGCTCTCAAAATTAATTAAATATTGTAAAAATGACATTTTATTAATTATAATAGAAAATACATGCTATCATTATTTTAAAAATGACAATATTTTAAAAATGACAAAATATCAAGATAATAAATAAGGAATGATCTTCAAATCCTATCAAGATAATTTCTAACCCAACCTATACTCATGATATAAATTACAAAAGAAAGTCAAGATAGGATATAAAAATGATTTATTTTATCCAATCTCTTTAGTGCATCAAACATGAGATTTCAGCAAGATATGATTAATGTATCATATCCTGACCATCAAATGGACCCTACATGCTTTTTATGTTTATAAAAAGTATCTAATTAAAGAATCTAATCAAAATCAATGCACAATAGAAAGTTGGAGTGCAATTTACTGTTTTGATTTTTTATTTAATTTTAAATTATTCACATGTGCACGGAGGATTAAAGCATCAAGGTTGTTCATAAAAATCAATTTTCATGTTCCACGGTGCTTAACTACTATTAAACAAGTCCTTAAAAAAAAACTACCATTGAAGTTTTTTTTTGTTTTTTTTTTTTAATATTTTAAAACACATATTTAGCATTATTTTTGTTTTGGTAGAATCCATCGATTTTGATTGCTATTTTACGATTTTCGATTTTGCTATTCTACAAAAGTAGTTAAGTAATCCTTCAATTTTGATTGCGATTTTACAATTTTTCGATTTTGCTATGTAAAATATTGATTCTGACAACCTTAGTCAGAATAATATATGAAGTTGTTTACTATGTCTAAAGAAATTAGTCTTGGATTAGGAGGGAAGGCTTTGTTTCACTTTGCATCTCTGTCTATTTCTTTCTCTATCAGTGAAATGAGTTTGTGAGATCAGGGAGGGATAGACATATCAGCTCCTATTTAATTCATAATTTCATATGCTTCAAGATTTGTATGTGTCTACATCATATAACATTGCATCAATTGTTACATTTTTTTTACAACAATGTGGTGTATTTGTTTGCGGCCAAAATAGCGATGAAAACGCTGCATATATTTCCTACACTAAGTAATTTGATCAGATTTTATTCTTGGTACCTTTATTTCATTATTGGCATCTAAAATATGGAAAGTTGACATTTCTGTTTTATGCCTGTAATTCCTTGAGTGAGAGTGTCAAGCTATATAAGACCTTTACATTTTTTACAAGTGAAGTACTTAGAAAGGGAAACAGGGAGTGTCTTGTGTGGTTGGGCCTCTGGTTCTCGGCCGCCAATGTTGTGCTTTCCCTACTCCTGACCTCCGTGGTTGGGTTGTTTCTTGTTGGGGGGTTGATCAGTTGGGTTTTTGTGTTCTTGCTTTAGCTTCCATTGTAGTTGTGGTGTTTTGTTTTCTCATGTTTTTTCCGTTTTCTTGTTTTGGGTATCCCTAGTGTCTCCTGCTGCTTTCTGGACATTTGATCAAAACTATATGTAAACACAATTTGAATTTTATAATTAGAAAAACGTCTAATATTCTTCGTGTTATAAAATTCAAATAGAGGTAAAATGGTAAATTTAGAAGCCGCGTGAGAAGTTAATATAGTGGGAGAAGAATTTCTTTGATTATAGAGGACCAAAATGAAGTGATTTTTAGAGGGAATATATAATCAAAACTGTGAGATGTGATGAATATATAATTTGAAATGTGAGCTGAATTTAATTAAGACTGTGTAAACAAAGTTCGAATTATATAATCTAAAAAAATGTCAAATACGTTTTGGATTATAAAATTCAAACAAAGGTAAAATGGTCAATTAAAAAGGTGTGCAGGAGGTTCATAGGGTGAGAAAAGAAATTTTCTTTGCTTATAGAGGACCAAAATGAAGTGATTTTTAAAAAGGAATATATAATTAAAAAATCGTGAGTTGTGATCAAGACTATAAAATCCAAAAAATGTTGGATACGCATTAGATTATAAAATCTAAAAGGGTGTGTGAGAAGTTAATAAGGTGGAAAAGGAGTGCATGTTAAAGAAAATAAATTGAGACATTTGAGACAATCAATCTATTGTCTTTACATTCTCCTAAACTTGTAAGGACAGTTCAAACAATTATAAACATAGTGTTATGTTGTATTATTTTCGATGTGGGACTTTAATAAACCTAACATGATGTTAGTAGTTACTTTCTGTCATAAAATTTGTCTCAAAAATCATCAAAATCATTTTTACCAATTATATGAATCCCTATAATGCCGGTGTATTCAAATCTAAAAATAATTAAAGATACATGACAAAATAAAAAGAAACAATGACATGGATAGATAATGATAAGCAATTTGAGACCTAATGTTATCTTTCATTAGATGAACTATGTGAGACTGAGTTGGCTAGGTATTAATTTGCAAGGAACCTGCAAAGACCATTTCCAAAGTCTCATTGGAGGAACAAGTTGGCTAGTTACCGATTCGTGCTTTCCCAACTGTCTACTAAGTGAAAAAACAATTTCTCTGTTTTCTTGATTATAAGGTTATTAAAGATAAACAAAGAAGAGTTCACATACTAGTTAATCAACAATACAAAAAACAAAATCAAAATAACAATTCAAAGATAAATATAAATATTTGATGCGCATGTCACGGTTCCCATCCTAGAATATCAACATTACTTTGGAAATATAATGAAACACATGATACCATAAAGAGATATAATGTCTTGATGTTTCATTTATCATATGATGTATATATAAACAAGGCAGATGCACAGATGCATAGTACAAGTAAAAGCTAGGAGCGTGTAAACTAATTACAAGTTATTACAAATAAATGATACACATAATGATAGAATAATTTTAGAGTAATTGAGAGATATTGTCAACTGATCTGATCATTTTGATTACAAAAGTATTGCACCATCAATGACTAACTCCTTTAATAGCAACCTTTCATTTCCCATGAAGCTTTGAGACCTACGCATTCCAAATATGTCATGAAGTTTCAAAGTTTCATTGTCTCATTTCTCCATGAAGTTTCATTGTTTTGTGAACATCATGAAGTTGTCATCCCAAATATGGATGATATCTATCAAACATTTAAAAAGTCAAAGCGCAACTCAGAGAAATTTTCTAACTTACATTACTTTCAAGTTCAATTCTTCTATCAAGTGATTGATCGAAGTGAATACTGAGTTGCTTCTTTGTGTAGCTTTCTTAAGCCCAAGAGACAGCTTTTTTGCATTTGATAAGGAGAGGTTGATTCGTTTAACTCAATTTTATCTTTCAGAATTTTCTCCTGTTCAACTATTGACACTAGATTCTCAGTTTGAAAATTATTTCTTAGATGTATGCTCTGAAGATGCATTTTTGGAATTAGAGGGGATTGGTGATTTTAGTATAAAGATGGTGGAGACAAGGAAACATATTGTGTATCCGTTGGTATATTCGCTTTTAAAGTTATCTTTAATACTACTTGTGGCAACCTGCAACAACTGAAAGAACTTTCTCAGCTATGAAGATTATCAAGATTGAGTTGCGAAATCGGATGGTTGATCAATGGTTAAATGATTGTCTAGTTACTTATATATAGAGAGGTTTTTACTGAGATTGAAAATGAGAAAATCATTCAATATTTCCAAAAAAATGTTAAGTCGTAGAGGACAATTGTAATTGGTATTTCTGGTTTAAAAAATGAAATGTAATATAATATTGAATGTTACAAATTATATATATTGTGCCTCCACTAGTTAAAATTTCTGGCTCCGCTACTGATTACGACTTCAAAAAGAAATAAAAGAAGGGAGCGATGATCACTCATCTAATTTAGAAACTCTTCTCGTAGATCATTACAATTTAGTATGAGAATCAAACAAAAGATTGACAATTAGACTTAGTGGCTACTAATTAATTAAGGGTGAGAATATTGTGGAACACAACATAAAACAAGCTGTTACCCTACAAGTTTTGACATGGCACTTATATCCTTTTATTCTCTTGGCATTTGTGAGAGGTAATATAACCAAGAAGATATGAAGCCATGCCTAAAAGTTACTTATATTGAACAAGCAAGGCAACACTTGATTCTATTGTTGACAAGATCAAATTCAAAAGTGAAAATCCAATCCAACCTTGTAATCGGTATACTATGATCGATTTTAACAATTTTCAAAAAATTCTATAATTAAGAGATCATTGATCATGATGATTCTCAACAAATCCTCAACTAATTTACCTTCGTTATTTAGGTGAATGGAGATACATGGGAATGGAGTTTGTCATTATGACGAGATGATAATTTGTTGAGAATCAACCTAAGCTATTTAATATCCCATGTTTACTTGTCTTAACTAAACTAAGAAATACGAAAACGATAGGTTTCTAACTTGCTTTTGCTTTGATTAAAATTCATTATGAACTCATAATTAAGATTATTAAATTAAATTGATATCTATATTTAATTCGACTATATTTGGAAAGACTTAATTGATATAATAGAACTCTAGTACAACATCATGCATGCATAAAGACTGACCCATGCATGCCTACTTGCTAGCTCTTACAACTTCAAGAATGGAACTAATCACAACAATTTTCAATTGCTTCCATTTAAAGTCATTTAGGTCCGCTTCCATAAATTCTCGTTGTTCTGCTTTTGTTTCATATAATGACACACCAACAATCATGCTAAAAAACAATCATGCTATCAATACCCATTGATCCAAGTTTTTTTTTTTAAATGACAAAAATCAGTAGTTACTCCCTTCGTCCTTAGTTATAAGCACACCATTGAGAAAATTTGTTGTCCCTAAATATAACCTGTCCTTCAATTTGTTAGATGCATTTATTATTTTTTTTCAAACATAACCCTAATTAATATACTACTAATTTACCTTAGAATATGAAAAAGTCAAATTTGAATACACTACAAACACGAACAATTACACTTTCACCTTTTCTTAATCTTTGTGAAATTTGCAATGAGAGCTTATATTAAGGGACGGAGGGAGTAGTTTATTAGGTTAATATATTACTTTTTGTCTAGGTTTGAACTTAGAACATCTAACTCTTTTACAAATATATTCACGATGAATTGGAATTTTTATTTTTATTCAAACATAGAATTAGAGTTATTTGCATATATATAGATGCTAATAATGCTATATCAAATGCTACAGCTTCAAAAAGTATTAGCAAGGACCACCCATCCAATTTAGAAACTCTTGTTGTAGATCATTACAATTCAGTATGAGAATCAAACAAAATGTTGAAAAACAATTAGATTTGGTGAGTATAAATGGGAAAACACTCATCTGTTTGTACCTATGTATTTTACCACTTCTCATCAATGATTCTACCTTGTTTTTAAATCTTCTCCTCCTCAGCTTTTTCTCGTATCCAATCCCCCCTCCACTAATTTACCTATCTCCAAACCACCATCTCCTCCTCCTCCTAAAGACAGAAACCGAATATGGCATCACCATCTCAAAACTTTGCATCCAAGTTAACAGCACTTGTTGTGGATGATGATGCAATGACCCGAAGAATTCATCAAATGACGTTGAGTAACTTAGGAGTTAACAACACTTGTGTGAAAAACGGAAAAGAAGCGGTGGAAATTCATCAGCATGGTCAAAAATTTGACCTAATCCTAATGGATAAGGATATGCCTGAGATGAATGGAACTGAGGTATACTTTATTTATATTACGCCCCAATTTTTACATTTATAAATACTATGCATGCATGAGTTCATTCTTGCTTAATTAGGCATGGTTTAGTGTTTTATTTTTTTTATAAATTTTTTTTTATGCATGCATGCATGCATACATGAGTTCATTAATCTTGTCTTTTTATGTGTTTCTTATATAGGCAACAAAGCAACTACGCTTGATGGGGATATCTAGCACTATTGTTGGTGTATCCTCACACTCTATGGAAGAGGAGGAAATAGTGGTAAAATTTATGGAAGCAGGACTCGATGAATATCTAGAGAAACCATTGGATAAGGCAAAACTCAATTCCATTCTTCATGCCGTTGAAAAAATAAAAGAAAAAGAAAATTCCATTCCTCACAAGATGGAATGAAATAAAGTACAATGAATGCAAGGAATTGAATAACATGTAGTTTCATATTCCTTGTATTTTTCCTTTCTCCATTTGGTACTTCCATCTACTTAATGGTTATAGTTTCAAATTCTTTTTTTACTTCTATTGGTGAAACATGATGTACTAGTATCTTAATGGTTGTAGTTTCAAATCCTTCGTGAGTGAAACATATTATGCTGTTAAAGAATTAGTGTAACAATCCTTTCTACTGAGATGGATGTTTTTCTATTGAGTGTAACAATATCAAATTGTTCTCAAATTATATATAAGTAGTTTAGTTATATGTATGTATATTGTTGGCTAAAAAGTCTAAAATAAAAGGGTAATATATGCTTATCTGTTTACGTATGTAAACACAAGTTAATTACAACAAGTGAGTTGCTCAGTGAAATGTCCTAGGTGGAATTCCAAGAGCACTCAAAATAAGGATTAGATGAAAATACACTATTCAAGATCATCCCTCCCTTGGTGCCTCCTAAGTGCCCCTTTTATAGCCCTGGATTTGTTGACTTAATGGGCATTTCTTTGGTTGTCTTGTTCGAGTACGGCTGCGTGTGATCTAGGCTACAACTCGTCTGTACAGAACGCGTGAAGTTAAGACGCGCTTTCAAAGACGTTGTTCGTTTGTACAAGACATGTGGAATCAGAGCATGCATATTCTTGAGCTGGGACCACAAGTTTATCTCATAGCTTGCTTTGTGGTGAGCTTAGCGTAGTTCATATCACTTGAATAGTCGAATCAGTGCTGAATCAAGACGAGCTGAGTTGACATGACTTGAACCGTCAAACCAGTGATGAGAGGAGACGAGCTAAGCTGACATGACTTGAACGGTCAAACCAATGCTTATAGTGGAGACGAGCTAAGCTAATATGACTTGAACAGTTAAACTAGTGCCAAGAGGAGATGAGCTAAGCTGACATGACTTGAACAATCAAAACAGTGCTGAGAGGAGACGAGTTAAGTTGTCATGACTTGAACATTCCAGTAAAATATTACAATTTACATGGTATGTCCGTCCATGCCAGTCCACAATCACCAAGCGTTAATTTTGTTAAGGCATAGACGATTGTTCTTTATTTGGTCGACCTATACAGTCCACCAAGCATAGACGTTAAGCCTGTTAAGTACAATGCATGTAAGGAATTGAATAACATGTAGTTTCATATTGTATTTTTCCTTTCCCCATTTGGTACTTCCGTCTACTTAATGGTTATAGTTTCAAATTCTTTGTCTCCTTATATTGGTGAAACATGATGTACTAGTAACTTAATGGTTGTAGTTTCAAATCCTTTGTGAGTGAAAAATATTATGCTGCTAAAGAATTATTGTAACAATGCTTTCTACTGAGATGGATGCTTTTCTATTGAGTGTAACAATATCAAATTGTTCTCAAATTATCTATAAGTAGTTTAATTATATCTATGTATATTATTTTGGCTAAAAAGTCTAAAATAAAAGGCTAATATATGCTTATCGAAAGAAAAAAATGGAGTAACATATGTTGATGTGTTTCCTCTCCCTTGTGTATAAATTTGTAAATGTAGCAATTTTTTCTGTTTTACCTCCTCTCCCATTCCTTTTCTCCATATCTGTATCGTGTTCTTTTGTAAGTGTATGAAAGAAGAAAGGCATCATTACTAACATTGTAAAGATTTTTTTATAGATTTGATTAGTTATAAATGGAAGGGATGAGTCATATGTAAGATTCCATTCCAAAGAAATGGAGATTGAGCTGAGTCAAAAAGTTTCAAACAAGTACGAGACATCTGCAAATTGTTACACATTAATTTCTCTTCATTCTTTTTGTGCAATTTTTATTTTATCATCTCTGTAAGTCTTAAGAGAAAAATTCTTGAGGCTTAATTTCTTATTTGTTTGAGGGTTATTATTATTTTTTGAACAACTAATTTTATTAATAAAAAGAGATAAGTACAAAGTGTACTAACTCCTAAATCCAAAAAAATACAAGGGATACTCACCCCACAGAAACATAAGTACAAAGAGTTATTTTGTTTGTATTTCTTAAATATGCAAACACCTTTTACTAAACTTCGAGTTACACTTCAATGATTTGCTTATAGTTAAAAAAAAATCAAAAAAAGTTATTGTCCTTTATGATCAACTCTATCAAATTCTAACTAAGTGTCATCCCCCGTAAAGTTTACAGTACAAATTGATTTGGTGTTTCCCGCTAAATTCCACACGAAATTTTTTTCCTCCATGGCAATCAATTATTGACCCATTCAAAAAAAGCAATCAATTATTGATGTGTGATTAGATAATTAATAGGGTTAAATATGTTTTTTTTCCCTATAAATATATCAACTTTTTGTTTTAGTCCCTCTAAAATTTTCCTTCAACTTTTAGTCCTTATAAAATTTTCAATCACTACTTTTGGTCCCTATTTTTAAATAATTTTTTGTATTTTTTAATGAAACTGTACAGAAATGTGTAGAATATTGTAAAAATCTCTCAAAAAAAATTAGAATTTTTTAACAAAACATAAATTACATATGAATTTTTAATCGTAAAAAATATATAAATTAATATTTAATTCATGTTTTGTTAAAACTAAATAATTTTTTTGAAGAGATTCTTATAATATTTTAAATTTTTCTGCAAAATTTTATTCAAAAATATGAGAGAAATACTAGCAACACACATTATAACACACATTTATCAACACACTCTCTTTGATTGGTTAATATTCACATGAGACCCACCAAATGTATATGGGACCCACATGATTTGGTAGGTCCCATGTGAATTTTAACCAATCAAAGGGAGTGTGTTGAAAAGTGTGTGTTAAAATGTGTGTTGCTAGCATTCCTCAAAAATATGAATTCTACATTACTTTAAAGGAGGGACCAAAAGTGAAGATGAAATTTTTTTGAGGGACTAATAGTTGAAGAAATTTTTTATAGGACTAAAATAAAAAGTTGATATATATTTCTAGGGACTAAAAACATATTTAACCTGAATTAATAATATTGTACATGAGGACATGATTTTACACTTTTACCAAAAAAAAAAAAAACATGGCACCAAATTTGTAGAACTTCAGAAAACGGTTCTACAGATTTTAAATGTATGAGTTAAAAAATAAACATAAGAATTAAAAAAAAACATGCATTGTTAACAATTACTTAGAAAAGAAAAAATTTAAGGGGAAATTACACTCACCTCCCATGAAGTCTATGAAAATGACACTCACATCCCCTCTAATTTTAAAACTTACATTAACCTCCCTTAAATTTTCCAAAAATATAGAAACACCTCTCTAGCTATTAACTCTGTTAGATATTTTCCGTTAATTTGTTTTCATGGATTTTAATACACTTCTTCTTGTTTGTATTCTTTCAGCATTTTGCTGCTAAATTGATTCAATGAACTTTTATTTGATTAACCTAATAAAGACGATTTCAATTACAAAAGTAAGCATCGGCGGTTTAGATAAAGGATTATTGACTGATGAAATTGGTGATTAGATCCATTCCAGCACAATCATATTGTCAATAATCACGTGCAACATATATAGTAGATTAAGGATAAGAGCAAAGTTAACAATGTGAATTTCGATTTAAATCCATGTGAAATTAAGAAGCTACAACCCTATGATTTTTTGCTAAAAAAAAAACTATAGTTTTTTAATGTCTGGAATACCTTTGTTGTATGTTTGATCTGATACTCATATTTGAATTTTATTTTGGTTTCTTGAATGGATTCAACAACGGAGGTATGCCCCCAATAACTGTTAATTGAAAATTCTAAAAGAAAAATGTTAATGGAAAAAATTAACGGTGTTACTACCAAGGGTGGTGTTTGTCTATTAAACGAAAATTTAAGGGAGGTTATTGTATATTTTAAAACTAGAGGGGATGTTAGTGTCATATTCATAGACTTCAGGGGAGGTGGGTGTAATTTTTCCTAAATAAAATGTAGTGTTTTAATTAACTCTAGTATAAAATGTAGGGTTTTAATTGCTATGTGTTGGTGCATAACATTGGAGCACTTCAACCGGATTTCTTAAAAGCCCGATATTTGGTGGATGGGATTATGGTGATGAGTGAAGTGATGAGCTTGGTTAAGAGAACATGGAGTCAATGTCTGGTTTTAAAAGTGGATTTTTAGAAAGCTTATGATTTGGTGGATTAGGGTTTTCTTAAATATATAACAAGAAGAGTTGGTTTTTGTGTTAAGTAGATAGCTAGATGAAGGCTTATGGTTCAGAGGTTGTATGTTGATTCTTATAAATAGAAGTCCGACAGAGGATAATATATCCAGAGATGGCTAAATGAAGAGGATCTTCTTACTCCTTACTTGTTTCTTTTAGTGACGGGAGGTTTTAGTAGTTTGATGAAAAATGACGTGGATTTAATGTTTTTTTAAAGGGCTTTAAGTTGGATTTTTTGGCCTTATTTAATTTCAACTTGGTAGAAGGACTTAGCATCTTTGGAGGATAGAGTGTGGTTTGATTGGTTTCACGAGATAGGTGATTTGAAATAGGGGGAATGGAGGGTTGACAAATTTTTAGAGGGATAGTTGGGCAGGTAATACCAGGGGTGGCTTTGAGCGTGGGCGGGAGCCCAATACACCATTATTTTAGGGTACCAAAATTATTATTTTTACTTAGTAGTTAGTACTATATATATATATAATTTGGTTTGATTAATGATATTGAGAATATATTTGTAGAAACCTTTGATTATAAATGAATCTTTTGTAACAAAAAATGTAAGAAGTTAAAGGCCAAATTAGTCCCTGCTTATGTGGCATCTGACATGTGAGAGGTTAACCGCCACGTCAGCACCGTTAACACTCCAATTGGACGGAGGGACTAAATTGATTGACATTTTACAAATTCAAGGACTATTTTGGTATTTCGTTAAATTAGGGGACGAATTGGCCGATTCGTGCAAATTCAAGGACGAAGTTGATGATTCACTTAAAAAACTATTGGAATAATTAAAAAGGCACAATTTTATTGTTTTGCCCAAGGCATAAAAAATATTAGGACCGGCCCAGGTAATACCCTACCATATGATCAATTTCCTCGTTTGTTCTCACTATCTAGGACTCCTCTAAGGCAAAATGGATCTATATTTAAAAATAATTTTGACCACAATTACAACTCTGAAATCAAAGCCCTAATATAACACTGGTTATCACCATCATATTTAGGGATGAGAATAGGTTAGGCTGAGCTTGGCTTTGCAAGGCTTGAGTCTGGTCTGCCAAACTTTTTGAAGGCCTAAGCCTGTTCGGCGGCCTGTCATAGGCTTACTTTTTAGGTCTGAGTCTGACCTTTTGAAAGCCTGATACGACCTGTTAGCTTGTTTAAAATCCTATTTCATATTAACATCTTTAAATAAACAATATGATCTAAGTTTAAATAGACTAGCGAACTAATATATCAATTAGATTAAACTCTCTTTTGATAATCAACATGAGTTTTTAGGGAATTTGACTATTTATTGTATCATATTTCAATTCTAGTTTATAATAATACATTTTAATATGTAAAAAATTAATGTATAATAATAAGCTTAAATTACTAAAAAAGTTAACAAATTTTTATTTTAATTCAACGTATAAACTATAATATAATAATAAATAATATTATTCATATTTACTTAAATAGGCTGGCCTGATAGACCAAAAGGCCTTATTGAATGGCTTGTGGCTTGACCTTTTAAGCTAAATAGGTTTCTAAAAAAGCCTAGACCTTCTCTAGTTAAGAAAAAGTCTGGCTTGACCTGGCCTGTCGTAGACTAAGTTGTAGGCCCCTGTTGTAACGCCCTATTTCTATTAAAGCGATAAAACATGTGAATAGAGCATTTATTCAAGAAATAGACGTCACATCTCCAAAAATTCACCAGAATCTAACGTGCATAAAAGTTCAGACAACTACGCAGCGAATATAAAACATACATCACCAAGTATACATGTCATCAAAATAACATACATCCATAAATAAAGTCTCCAATACCCGACAAATGGGCAAAATCTCCACAACATAAATAAATCCAAAATAATCAATCTAGAATAATCCTACAGACAAACATCCTAGATCAGAGTCTACTCTAAGACTCAACAGAAACGATAACGGAGATAGCTCCCGCTATCCAAGCACTCACCAAGCAAACTACTCCTACACTCCGTCTACCCATTCATACAAACAGGTAGGCGGTCAAAACCTCTGGGGGTTAGCCTCACATCAATCATAATCAACATAAATAAACATAAGCATTCAAGGATTTCATGCATAACACATATACATACCCATCCCTCCTGGAATACTAGCATCACATGATTATTATCCCCCATTCCATACACCTCAAGCTATCACATTACTAACATAGCATAGCAAGCACATTCAATTTCTAATCGAGTCATCGACATAAGCTCATAATTTATCAACATCAATCAATGAAAGGATTACTCACCTTATTCTTCATTTAGCATACTTAACTCAACAAGTACAATTCACCATTTCAAAGTTATAAGCAAGCAATCATCATTATAAAAGAAATCACAACATCATATGTATATACATACATATACTAATCTCACCTCATTACTATTACCAAAATAATTATCATCAAATATATTCACCAAGTGTATAAGCACAAGCAAGTAAGACACACAATTAGAGCCTAGTTCAAATATTCACAATCATCAAAGAAATCCATCAATGTACATATACACAAATTCACATAATCACGACATTCACCAAATTTCACCAATGCACAAATTCACCAAGTCACATATTCACTTATGACACGACTCATCAACTGTTCAAATCCAATGTCATAAGTATGTATTCATCAAACACACTTATCATCAAACAATCATCATTCACATGCAACAATTAAGACTCATGCCAATTATGATATGC